>OGCL01000014.1_pt1 | contig 210453 bp, 165 predicted proteins | sample 1570041 | NCBI WGS metagenome assembly OGCL01 (sample SAMN06266162, study PRJEB24511) | hot springs metagenome | isolation source: Hot spring water | place: South Africa: Limpopo | collected 2015-06-22
GAGAGCCAGCGCTCTACCCCCACCCCCCCGCTGCCCCCTGCCCCCGCTTGCGGGGGTTTGGGGGCAGGAGGCAAGGTGAGCGTCGGGAGGATGTCACTGTATTGGCTGTATTGGTATTGGCGATATTGACGTATTGGCTGTATTGACCCGATCGCAGTTCCCTGGAGATTCAACATGGCTAAGTTACTCTACCTGGAATGTTCCCCCCGGAAGGAGCGTTCCCATTCGATCGCGGTGGCCCAGGCTTTTCTGGAACAGTACACTGCAACCCATCCCAGCGACCAAATTGAAACCTTGGACCTCTGGGCAACGGATCTCCCCCCCTTTGATGGAGAAACCCTGAATGCCAAGTATGCCGTCATGAGCGGGTCTGCCCATACCCCGGAACAGGCGGCGGCTTGGAACGCGGTTACGGCGGTGGCCGATCGCTTTAAGGCAGCGGATAAATATCTGTTCAGCATTCCCATGTGGAACTTCGGTATTCCCTACCCCCTCAAGCACTTCATTGACGTGATTACCCAGCCAGGACTGACCTTCACCTTCTCGCCTGAAACTGGGTATCAAGGTCTTGTGACGGGTAAGCCAGCGGTGGTGGTCTATGCCCGTGGTGGCGAATATCCGGCAGGTACGCCGGGGGCGGCGATGGATTTGCAGTCCGCCTATGTGAATCTCTGGCTGGGCTTTATCGGCTTTACGGACATTCATCCGATTTTTGTGGACCCAACGCTGGCTCCTCCCGATGTGGTGGCGGCGAAAAAAGCGGCGGCGATCGACCAGGCCAAAGCACTAGCGGCTAGCCTGTAGGTAAGCCGTATCGATTCTCCTGCGGAGACGCTGCGCGAACGGGCGCGATCGCGGTGTCACCCCGTGTGCCCCACGCAAGGCTGCGTATCCCATGCGTAGGGGCGGGTTTACCCGAAATGCAACGATCAACCTGTCTGGGAAACCCATAAAACCCGCCCCTACTTTTTGGGGTCAAACGCAGTGCGACCCAACCGACGCAATTAAGCTTGACAGACTGCGATTGCCGTTGCGTCCCACATGTATTCCATTGAGGGAATCCCATGTCCAAAGGGAGCGGTAAAGAATCCTCCGCCATTACCCAGGGCGTTAACATTGGCTGGAAAGTCTGGTTAGTCCTGTTGGTGGCCTATTTAGCGCTGAGGTTGCCCCTCCGGCTGAGTTTGGTCTTGAGCCTATTGAGTGGGGTGTGCAGTGGTTTCATTGTGGCTTGGTGGCAGTCTAGTGAAAGCATCCCCACCGAGAGTCCCCCAGCGGGACCCGCCGCTCCAGAAGCGGCCAATCCGAAGAAAAAACCGTGAGCGATCGTCCGGTAGACCCCTGGTGGGTCTCTAGTGGGTCTCTGGTAGACCTTGGGTGAGCCTCGCAATATAAACCTTTATAAAGCCGTTCCCAGACCCAATACGTCCTCTATCCTAGAAGGGTAGGACACACGGGATGCGTCGCTGGGGCACCCCCCTGGGGACACGGTTAAGTTTCCTAAGTTTCCCCGCGCCTAACGCCATTATTAGGGAAGATCTATGGTCGCTTCTGCTTCGACAACCATGCTTTGGTCTAGCGCCTTATCGACTCGCCCCTCCCTGGAGGCGGCGATCGCCGACGTGGTGGCACGGGCCAAGCAGGATCTGGCGGGGGTTCGCCCTGATTTAGGCATTCTCTTCATTTCCGCCGCCTTTACCAGTGAATTCCCGCGGGTCCTGCCCCTGCTGCATGAGTACCTGGACCTGCCCGCTCTGGTGGGGTGTGGGGGCGGTGGCATTGTGGGCCGAGCCGCAACGGGAAGAACCCAGGAAATTGAGTCGGCTCCGGCCCTAGCCCTGACCCTGGCCCACTTACCAGGGGTGACGGTGCAAACGTTCCATATCGATGCGACCTCTTTACCCGATCTCGATAGTCCCCCCAGTGCTTGGGTGGATTTAACCGGTGTTGACCCCCGCGATCGCCCCCACTTTATCCTTTTGGCTGACCCCAGTTCCGCGCGGATGAGCGATTTGCTGCAAGGTCTGGACTTTGCCTATCCCCAGGCGGTCAAGTTAGGGGGGTTGGCGAGTGGCGGCGGCATGATGGTGGAGGGTAGCGGCTTATTTTGCGATCGCCGTTTTTATACCGAAGGGACGGTCGGGGTTGCCCTGAGCGGGGCGATCCAGGTGGACGCGATCGTCGCCCAGGGGTGTCGTCCGATCGGGCATCTGTACCGGGTGACGGACGGACGGCAGAATATCCTACTGGAACTGCAAGGCTTGGATGAGACGGGTGATCAGGCAATCACGCCGGGGCAATCCCCCCTCACAGCCCTGCAATCGGTGGTGCAAGATTTGAATGAGGCCGATCGGCAATTGGCCCAGCACTCCCTCTTCATTGGGGTGGCCCGGAATGAGTTTCAAACCACCCTGGAACACGGAGATTTCCTGATCCGCAACCTGCTGGGGGTCGATCCGCGCGTGGGGGCGATCGCGATCGGCGATCGGGTGCGTCCTGGCCAGCGGATTCAGTTTCATTTGCGCGATGCCCATACCTCTGCCGAAGATCTGGAAGTCCTCTTACAGCGTTATCAACGGACTATCCAGGGGCAGAGTCAGCCGATGGGTGCCCTGATGTTTGCCTGTTTGGGACGGGGCGAGGGCCTCTACCAACAACCCAACTTCGACTCACAACTGTTCCGGCGCTACCTGGGGGATATTCCGCTGACCGGTTTTTTCTGTAACGGCGAGATTGGCCCGATCGGCGGTGGGACCTTTTTGCACGGCTATACCTCCGTTTTCGGGATCTTTCGCCAACCGTAACCCATGCCCCGCGATCGCGCTGCGCCCTCCCCAGCGAATCGGCCTCGTCCGGCTCCAGCCCCCAAGCCTCCCACCGCTTCCTTGGGGTTTCTGGTGCTAGCCTATAGTGTCCTCGGTTGGTCAATTGCCGATGTTTGGAAACCCGCCTGGTTGTGGTGGTCGTTGGCTATCCTAGTGGGTTTGAGCTTGTCGATGGTGTTAAGTGTGCCGATTGCCTACTGGCGATCGCCCGTGCTGCGATGGTTTGAATCGGAACTGGTTTCCTTTTTTTCCGTCTTCGTGGGTGCGTTTACCGTTGTCTTGCTCCTCGCCTGGATTCACTTCCTCCTCGTGGGCCTGCTCCTCTTTTCCGCAATGGCCCTAGCTCGTTTAGATTTGCTCACCGCCCGCTTCACCCCTTGGCAATCCTTCCTGATCCTGGCGACTGCGTCCCAAGTGGGGCTGGCGCTGGGGTGGATGTTGCACTGGCTGACGCTCATCTAAGGGCTGTGCCCCTTGCGGGAGGGTGGTGCCAACCATTAACTACCCCCCTCGCTGCTCACTCCGAAAACGGATCGATTCCGCCACAAAGGCAATCACCCCCGATGCCAAAATCAGCAACACACTCAGGGCATTGATGTCAGGTTTGACCCCCGTGCGAATGCGGCTGAAAATTTCCATCGGCAGCGTCACCGCGCCCCCCCCCGCCGTAAAGCTGGCAATCAAAAAATCATCCATACTCAGCACAAAGGCCAGCAAACACCCCGAAACGATCGCGGGCGTTAGTTGGGGTAACAGCACCCGCAGAAAGGATTGCAACGGGGTGGCCCCCAGGTCCTGGGCAGCTTCCTCCAGGTGGGGGTCGAGGCTGGTGAGGCGGGTGGAAATGATAATGCCGATATAGGCCAGACAGAAGACAATATGGGCGCTAATAATCGTCCCCAAACTCAGGGGCAAGCTGATCACGGCGAGAAAAACCAGGGTAGACACAGCGATCGTGATATCCGGCACGATCAAGGGCAGATAGGTCACACCCAGATAGATCCCCTTCCCCGGAAAGCGATAGCGGGCCAACCCCACTGCCATCAACGTCCCAATCACCGCCGCGATCGCCACCGCCAAGCAGGCCACCACTAAACTCGTCCCCAGGGCGCTCAAAATCCGGGCATCATTGAACAGGCGGCGATACCACTCCAGGGTGAACCCGGTCCAGTTGGCCGTAAAGCGTGATTCATTGAAGCTATAGACCCCCAGCACCAGAATGGGAATATACATAAACCCAAACATGAGGCCGGTAAACAGCAATTGCCAGGGCCAGCGTTGCCAGCGAGACGATTCTCCTGCGGAGACGCTGCGCGAACGCGGTGCCGGGGGATTGGGCGATGGGCGAGGGTTCTGCGCATTACGCACCATTAGAGCCTCCTTGCGGTTTGGAATTTTGAATTTTGATGTGAATTTTGAATTTTGAATTTTGAATTTTGAATTTTGCTTCCCCCACTAAGCCTTTTTTTGCGCAATCAGCGTGCGATGGCGGGGGTCGCTGGCGACGGTGATCCGATGGGTGAAGCCTACGGTTTCAAGTAGGCTCTCCAGATCCAGGGTGTAATACTCATCGCTCCAGGGTTCGGTGCTTTTCATAAGGGTGAACAGGACGGGGGGAAGGTTTTGGATGACAGGGGATTGGGGATTATTATCCACGATCGCGAGATAACCGCCCGATCGTAGGAGGCGCAACCCTTCCCGCAAAATTGCCTCGGTGGCACGGTGGGGCAGTTCATGGGTCACGAATTGCAGGGTAATCAAGTCAAAACTGGCGGCGGGGAGGCCGGTGTTTTCCGCTTGGGCATGGAGCCAGGTGGCGATTTCACCGTGGGTATCCCGCACTTGGGCCACGGCCAGCATATAGGGGGACAGATCCAGGCCAACGGTACGCACCGGGGTCGTTTGGCGCTGGGTATAGAACCGATGGAGGGCCAGGGTGGAAATGCCGATCGAACACCCCACATCCAAAATATCGTGAACTTCAGCAGGACCATATTCAGCTAGCACCTGGTGGAAGCTCGATCGCAGGCGCTCCTGGGCCACTTGCCAGGTGAGGGATTCCTGGGGCCACACGCGTAGGGCCATTGCATAGGTGGCCGGTTCCGCCTCGAAGGCCGCTTGCCAGCAGAGATTGCCGCGATCGTAGGCGTGGAAAGGCACCTGGTAATAGTCAGGATAGGTGACGTTCGGATTGGTGCTGGTTGCTAGCAGAGCCTTGGCAGCGGAGGCTTCGAGGGTCTGGCAGGTTTGCCGCCAGGAGATACCATTCTTTTCGGCTGTCTTAATGAGGACCTGACGCGCCTGTTGTTTCATGAGGGCATACAGGGGCTTGGTCTGAATCAGCACATTCACAAACCGGGATAAAAGATCCGCTCCTGCCCAGTCCGGTTTCGTCTTTGTATGCATATAGTCGCAAGTAGTGATGAAGATGACGACTATCCTACCTTTAACTAATAACTAATAACTAATGGGGAGTTTTAGGGGCTATAAGTCCCGTGCTGTACCCCAACCCCCGCACGCGGGGGCAGGGGGCAAGGTCAGCGTCGGGATAAATGGACCCTTCAAGCCTACTGAGTGGGGGGCATACAGGCCCTCGAAGTCTATAATTTTAGACTTTGTGTGCGACAATTATGATATCAGCTAACCACTGACCAGATTGAGAGGAAAAGTCAGATGTATCGGGACCTCCAAATTCTGGAAACGGCATAGACTCCGTGGGACATCAGGAGTCTCTAAACTGCCTGTGGAGGTATCTGAACAGGGTAACACGGTTGGGAGAGACATTTGTTTCGGTTGTACCAACAACTACTAGGGAAGACCGATGAAGCAGGAAATTGATCAAGAGCGATCTTGAGAAGCCAGCGCTGTATTGCTTGCAATCAGCGTCTGGAGAATGTCACCAGATTCTTCCTGATTCCCGCAAGGTGTCACCCAACGCAAATCCCTTGGGCGGCCTCAGCAACAGCTTGGCGTGCCCACCGATCCGCCGCCAGGATGTCATCCAGGGAGGGGTTTGTGCAGTTATCAGCCTGATGACGATCGCAGGTTACCTCAATCAGACGGGGAATGTCCAAGAAGCGAATCTTTTCATCCAGGAAGAGGGCTACCGCCTGTTCATTGGCGGCATTAAGCACCGCTGGCATCGAACCGCCCGCCCGCCCAGCCGCATAGGCCAGTTGCATACAGGGATATTTGTCGTGATCGGGTTCGCGGAAAGTGAGGTCGCCCGCCTTCACCAGGTTCAGGGGTTCCCAATTCGTCGCAAGGCGATCGGGGTAGGACAGGGCATAGAGCAGGGGCAGGCGCATATCGGGCCAGCCTAGTTGTGCCAGCACCGAGGTATCTTGAAGCTCAATCAGCGAGTGGATAATGCTCTGGGGATGGATGACGATCTCGATGTGGTCATAATCTAGCCCAAAGAGGAAGTGGGCTTCGATGACCTCCAAGCCCTTGTTCATCAAGGTAGCTGAGTCGATCGTGATTTTGCGGCCCATTGACCAGTTGGGATGTTTGAGGGCATCGGCAACGGTGACATTCGCTAAGCGTTCGACGGGCAAATCCCGGAAGGCTCCCCCGGACGCTGTTAGCCAGATACGGCGTAGGCCCTGTGCGGGAACCCCTTGCAAACATTGGAAAATCGCCGAATGCTCCGAGTCAGCCGGTAGCAGCTTGACACCCCGCTGCTGCACCAGCGGTAACACCACAGGTCCCCCGGCAATCAGGGTTTCCTTATTGGCCAGGGCAATGTCCTTCCCGGCTTCGATCGCCGCAATCGTGGGCAATAATCCCGCACAGCCTACAATCCCAGTGACCACACTCTCGGCATCCCCATAGCGGGCCACTTCCACAATCCCGGCTTCTCCCCCCAGAATGATGGGCTGGGGATCGAGATCCGCGATCGCCGCTTGCAGGTCGGGGAGCTGGTGCGCATCTCGCAGGGCGACAATTTCCGGGCGGAACTGGCGAACTTGCTGGGCCAATAGGGTCATATTACTGCCAGCAGCAAGGCCAATCACTCGAAACTGGTCCGGATGGTGGGCCACAATATCCAGGGTTTGCGTCCCGATCGAGCCAGTGGAGCCGAGGAGGGTTAAGGTTTTCACAATGGTGTTTAAAAAATGCTGAAGTCATTATATCGGAGCGTTTACCCCCACCGATACAGCATGGTCAGTTGCGTCAGTCGCCAGTCAGTTACCTATCAGTTACCTATCAGTTACCTATCAGTTACCTAGCGGTGGCACATCCTCACCATTCATCATCCCAATCCCACTCGTCTTCGCGCTCGGTATGATGCTTGGTCTTACGGTCTGTCTCCGGGGCTATATCACGGTCTGCCTCACGGTCTGTTTCACGCTCTGTATGGGCTGGACTCACGGTTGCCCCCTCCCAGGATTCTCCAGGCGTTGCCAACCGCTCCCCGTAGGAATCCGCTACCGGAGACGCGGCCTGAACGCTAGGCGATGTGTCCTCACCCGGCGTGTCTAGCTCATCGTCATCCCAATCCCATTCATCCTGGTTACTGTTCGGTGCCGAGGCTACCGTCCCTCCCACGTCTGCCCGTGCTGTACCCTCAGGGTCCTTGCCTCCGTCATCCCCCCAGTCAACATCCCAGTCAAAATCATCCTCATCGAGCAAATTCGCGCGCGCCTTGGCGCTTGCCGCCTGTTCTGCCTGTTCCGCCGCCGTCAGGTTAATCACAAACTCATCATTGAGCCGCTCCTTCCAGGTTTGGCGACTTTCCTTCACCTGTTCGGCCCAGGTTTGGCTGGTTTTCTTTGCCTGCTCCAGGGTGTGCTGTGTCCAATCCTGGGTCGATCGCATCACCCGACTCATCCAGCCCTGCAATTTACCACCCACCTGCTGCGTCTTCGCCTGGGCTTCCGCTTGCCACGATCGCCACTCCGCCGTCACCTGCTCCAGATCGCCCTTGAGCCACTCACCCGCCTTGCGGAGGGTTTGTTTGATCCCCCCCTGGTAGAGGTCCAAACGGGCGATCGTGGCTTCGGCAATCAACACCCGCTTGCGCCCCAAACTAATAATCTTGCGGGGGGGCAGTTGGTAAATTCCATCGGTCAAGGCCGCCAAGCGTCCGGCTACTAATAAATAGTGATGAATTTCCCCCGTCTCCAGGTCAAACACAAAATCAACAATTTGGCCCACCCGATTGCCCTGATCGCTCCAGACCTCACAGTGGACCAGGGACTCCAGTTGCCGCACCCGCTCCGCATCGGTTTCCGTTGGTTTGGCCGTCACCAGGACACTATTTTCCCCCAACGCCGTAATTTGCTTGAGCTTGAACGCCGCCTTCTGTTTGCCCAAAAAGCCGGAATGGCAGACAAACCCCAACACCCGATGCACCTGGGGATACATCCAGACCACTTCGATTTGCCCCAACTCCTCCATCGTGGTGCGATCGAGAACGAGTTGATTCAGAAGTTCACTATGCCGAATCGTCCGAGGCCGTTTTGCCATCTTCCCTACCTCCCACGCTGTGTGCAGGTGCCGACGCTGCGATCGGGCGGGTACTCACCCGTGACCTGTCACTTAACGATGTTCTCAAAGATCTCAACGATGATCTCAGCTTGTCATGTCGTGGGTGCGATCGGTCAAGGGTAGCGTCCAGCGATCGCACGGGGGAAAGGGGGCCTCAGGCAAAATCTAATCAGGCTAACGTCACGCTCAAGCCCATTCGCCAAATGCTGCTAATCCTAGCTTGCTTCCAACCAATCGAGGGCTTGGTTTAGTTGCGGTAGTGTCAACAGGCCATACTGCCAGAGGACCATGTGGAGTTGGTTCAGATCTTGATCTGAGTCGAGGCGGCGCAATACCCAGTCAATCTCGGTTAAGGGTATCGCCAGTTCCTCTTGCAAGAAACTAATAAATTCAGTCTGTGTACTCGTTTGCATGACTCCTAGGGAAATTTTTCGTCTTATGTTAATGCATCTGGGTGAAAACAGCCACGTTTAAAAATAAGGGGTGCTCAAGGGATGATTCGGGCCGCTGAAACGGCTGGGACAAGCCAAGTATAAGTACTTATCAGAATCCTATTCAGGCAGGGCCGATAACTTATCCACCTTATGGACCCGCCCACCCCGCACGGCCCGCAGGAGGCGATCGACACACCGCCGTTCTTCCTCCGACAGGGAGTCATTGAGGATTGCCGCCAATAGCCCGTAACTATCCGCGATCGTCACCTCGCGGGTGAGGCTCACGTCGACAAAGAGTTCCGATAACGCCGACGGCAGTAATTCGATCGTGCGTATCTCCATGATGCCGCTACCTGAACTTTAGTAACTCTTTAGTAACTCTTTAGTAACTCTTTTGAACTTTAGTAACTTTTTATAGTGTCCGCTGGAAGGCGCGATCGCTGGGTGACAGATCCCAGGTTTCACCGTGATTTTCCGGCCCTTGACACGTGATCTCCGCCCGTCCTCCCCGTGACGGCGGGCACACCGATCGCGTGACCAGGGAATGCCTCTGGCCGTGATCCTTGGGCCGTGACCCTTGTGATTGACCCCGCCTTGACGGGTGATCCTAACCTTGAGGCCCCAGCCATTGATGACCTTCAGGTCCAGGCCACCGAAAATTCAACATGCCACATCCTGAACAGGGCGGGTTTAGCAGCGGTATCACTAACCCAGCCAGTCTTGTGGGCAACCCGCCCCTACGCCACCAACGACGAAATGAACCTTCTCTGGCCCCCCAGAACCCTCTCTTTACCCTTCACCCTCGGCAACACGATCGCCCCTGCCCAAAACTAAGCAACACCCCCTAGACAAATCGAAGCGCGATCCCCTATGATGGGATACTGTTGCCAAAATGCGAGATCTGGTGTCTGTGGATACCCATCACCGGAAGCCCAAAAAACCCAAAAAAATTTCGCAGAAATGGTAACACCAGACGCTATAATCAAAAGTCTGTCTGTAAAGACCGCCTGTCCTGTGGTCATCCCCCTTGTGTTGGCAGCAATGTTCGGAAGCGATGCCTGATTGCGGCCTGATGATACAAGTGGATGACTGGCCAGTCGGGTCCCCAGGGAGGGGAAATGGCGCTAGCCTTAACCGTTGCCCATTCTCCTCACTGCCTGAATCTCTCGTTCGGGAGATACTGCTGGTTCGCCAGTCAAGTCTCCTGAAGCGGGTAGCCTAACCCCACTGGGTTAGTCCAGGGAACGAGAAGCCGCGATCGCGGTTATATTGATGCCCTTGCTGCTCGTAGTTTCAGCTAACACTGTTCCAGACCGGAACCCAGAAGGCAAGCACCATTAGGTCTCCCGCGCACAAGGTTTCCCTTGTCAAGCTGGAGCTTAATGTACTTTGTCTTGTTTTCAGGAGCCAAACCCTGGCTCCACTTGCGATGTGTCCAAAAAACGTTGGGAGTTCAGTTGCTGTGTCTACAGGTCTACTTGGCACCAAGTTGGGGATGACCCAGATCTTCGATGAGGAAGGGCTGGCGGTCCCCGTCACCGTGGTACAAGCCGGTCCCTGTCCCGTGACCCAGATTAAGTCACTGGAAACTGATGGCTATGCCGCCATTCAGGTGGGCTATGGCGAAGTGAAGGAAAAAGCACTGACCCAGCCGGAGTTGGGCCATCTCGCCAAATCGGGAACCAGCCCCCAGCGTCACCTGCGAGAATTCCGGGTGGCCGATGTGAGCGGCTACGAATTAGGTCAAGCCCTAACGGTGGCAGCCTTTGAACCGGGTCAACTGGTGGATGTCACTGGCAATCGCATCGGTCGGGGCTTTGCGGGTTACCAAAAGCGTCACAACTTCCGGCGTGGTCCGATGGCCCACGGTTCTAAAAACCATCGTCTACCCGGTTCTACCGGAGCCGGTACCACCCCTGGTCGGGTCTATCCCGGTAAGCGCATGGCTGGTCGGATGGGGGCTACGCAAGTGACGATCCGCAAGCTCACCGTGGTCAAGATTGACACGGAACGTAACCTGCTCCTGATTAAGGGAGCTGTGCCAGGGAAACCAGGCACCCTATTACGGATTTCGCCTGCCAAGGTGGTGGGTCGAGCGAAGTAACCCGTTCTAATGATTTGAGCCTGGGCAATTTCCGCTTGGAAATTGGATTCTGGCAATCAAGGGCGGAATGTTATTGAGAGTGAAGCAAGATGGTTGAGTGTGCTGTCAAAGATTGGCAGGGAGAAGTCGTCGGTCAGGCGGCGTTCGATCTCAAAGTTGCCCGCGAGGAAGCAGCAGCAGGGATCGTCCATCGTGCCCTGGAACGCCAGTTAGCCAATAGTCGCCAGGGGACTGCTGCGGCGAAAACCCGTGCGGAGGTCAGTGGCGGTGGCCGCAAGCCGTGGCGGCAAAAGGGAACCGGTCGTGCCCGTGCTGGGTCGAACCGATCGCCCCTGTGGCGCGGCGGTGGGGTAATCTTTGGCCCCAAACCCAGGGACTATGCCACCAAGATGAACCGCAAGGAGCGGCGCTTGGCCCTGCGGACGGCCTTTCAAAGCCGTGCTGAGGATCTGATTGTGGTGGAGGATTTTGCCACCCAGTTCGTCCGTCCCAAAACCAAAGATTTAGTCGAAGCCTTGAGCCGCTGGGGGGCTGATACGACGGCCAAGTTATTGCTGATCCTGCCCGAACGCAGTGAAGCCTTGGATAACGTCTATCTGTCGGGGCGGAATGTGCCCAACCTGAAGTTAATCACGGCGACAAACCTGAATATTTTCGACCTCTTGGCGGCAGATCAGATTATCGTCACTGCCGCAGCGCTGGCCAAAATCCAGGAGGTGTACGGTGAGTAAAGTAGAGACACGCGACTTGGCGGACCTGATTCGGCGTCCGATCGTGACCGAAAAGGCCACCCGCCTGATGGAGGACAACCACTACACCTTCGAGGTGGCCCTCAAGGCAACCAAGCCCCAAATTAAAGCGGCGATCGAATACCTATTCGATGTGACAGTGGTTGGCATTAGCACCCAGCGCCCGCCGCAAAAGCGTAAGTCCTTTGGGCGATCGGTGGGGTATCGGCCCCAATACAAACGGGCGGTGGTCACCCTTGCCCCGGAAAACTCGCTGCGCGAGGTTTTTTTCCCAGAGGTTTAAGTCTCTGGCTGCGGGTCATCTGGCCGCGGCTCAGCCTATCGTCAACCATGCCGTCACTGTGAGTGAGTTATGGGTATTCGTATTTATCGCCCCTATACACCTGGGACCCGCCAACTTTCGGTCACTGATTTCGCCGAAATTACGCGGTCTGAACCCGAAAAGTCACTAACCCGTCATCGCCATCGCCCCAAGGGGCGCAACAATCGGGGCGTAATCACCTGTCGTCATCGCGGCGGTGGCCACAAGCGCCTCTATCGAATGGTCGATTTTCGCCGGGATAAGCACAACGTCCCCGCTAAGGTGGCGGCGATCGAGTATGACCCCAACCGCAATGCCCGGCTGGCGCTGCTCTATTACCGCGATGGCGAAAAGCGCTACATCCTGCACCCCGCTGGGTTGGCGGTGGGCACCGAAATTGTGGCGGGACCCGATTCTCCCATCGAAGTTGGGAACGCGCTGCCCCTGGGTAACATCCCCACCGGGACGATCGTCCACAACGTCGAGTTAACCCCCGGTCGCGGCGGTCAAATCGTGCGGGCAGCCGGTGGTGCCGCCCAAGTCCAGGCCAAAGAAGGCCAATACGTTCTAGTGAAACTTCCCTCCGGCGAAGTGCGTCGGATTCGGCGCGAGTGCTACGCCACGATCGGCCAAGTTGGGAACGCCGATGCCCGTAACACCAGCCTGGGTAAGGCCGGACGGAAGCGGTGGCTCGGTCGCCGTCCAGAAGTCCGGGGAAGCGTCATGAACCCAGTCGATCACCCCCACGGCGGGGGCGAAGGTCGGGCACCGATCGGACGCAGCGGCCCGGTGACCCCCTGGGGTAAACCCGCTCTGGGGGCCAAAACCCGCAAACGGAAGAAGGCCAGCAATGCCCTGATTGTGCGTCGTCGTCGTCGTTCCTCCAAGCGGGGCCGGGGCGGACGGCAAAGCTAGCCTCAACCGGCGACCCGCCGGTGTTGTTTACCGCCGCCGATCCAGTTCCCCATCCCGTCAACACCTCCCTGCAATACGCCTATGTCTCGTTCACTTAAAAAAGGTCCCTTCGTTGCCGATCATCTCCTCAGCAAGATTGAGAAGCTGAACGCGAACAACGAAAAACAGGTGATTAAAACCTGGTCCCGTGCCTCCACCGTGGTGCCCCAGATGATTGGGCATACGATCGCGGTTCATAACGGACGTCAACATGTGCCCATCTTTATCAGCGAACAGATGGTGGGGCATAAGCTGGGTGAATTTGCGCCTACCCGCACCTTCCGGGGGCACGCCAGGAGTGATAAGAAGGCCCGTCGCTGATCGATCAGGAGAAACCTATGGCAGTTGATACCACGAATGAAGTCAAGGCGATCGCCCGCTCGATCCGCACGTCTCCCCATAAGGTACGACGGGTCCTTGACCAAATCCGGGGCCGCACCTATCGGGAAGCCCTGATTATCCTCGAATTTATGCCCTACCGGGCCTGTGAATATGTCCTGAAGGTACTGCGATCGGCCGTAGCCAACGCGGAACACAACGAAGGACTCGACCCCGCCACCCTGGTGGTCAGTCGGGCCTTTGCGGATCAAGGACCGAGCCTCCGGCGGTATCGGCCCCGTGCCCAGGGGCGGGCCTACCAGATTCGTAAGCCCACCTGCCATATCACGATTGCGGTGGCCCCGGCCATCGACGACTAGCCTTAGAGGAGACACCCGTGGGACAAAAGATTCATCCAGTTGGTTTTCGCCTTGGCATTACCCAGGAACACCGCTCCCGTTGGTTTAGCGACGCCAAGCGGTATCCCAGCCTGTTGCAGGAAGACCACAAAATTCGCAAGTATGTCGAAGCTAAGCTCAGTAATGCCGGGATTTCCGACATTCGCATTGAGCGTAAGGCCGATCAAATTGATCTGGAAGTGCGCACGGCCCGTCCTGGTGTCGTGGTCGGTCGCGGTGGTTCGGGGATCGAGTCCCTGCGCGTGGGGCTACAGGAAGAACTCCACAGCGGCGATCGTCAGATTCGGATCAACGTTGTTGAAGTTGCTCGTGTCGATGCCGATGCTGGCTTGATCGCCGAGTACATCACCCAGCAGTTGGAACGGCGGGTTTCCTTCCGTCGCGTGGTGCGGCAAGCCATCCAACGGGCACAACGGGCCGGTGTCCAGGGCATCAAGGTCCAGGTGAGTGGACGACTGAATGGCGCAGAAATTGCGCGATCGGAATGGACACGGGAAGGCCGGGTACCCCTGCACACCCTGCGGGCCGACATCGACTTCGCCTACCGCAGAGCACAAACCACCTACGGTGTTCTCGGCATCAAAGTGTGGGTGTTTAAGGGTGAGATTATTCCTGGCCAGGAAGAACCGTCCACACCCGCTTCGGCGAATCGTCCGCCCCGACGGCGGCGTCAGCAATTTGAGGATCGTTCTAACGAAGGCTAATTATGCTAAGTCCCAGAAGAACTAAATTCCGCAAACAACAGCGGGGTCGGATGACGGGTCAGGCCAGCCGTGGCAACGAGCTAAATTTCGGTGACTACGCCCTGCAAGCCCTGGAACCCGCCTGGATTACCTCCCGTCAGATCGAAGCCAGCCGTCGGGCGATTACTCGGTACGTGCGCCGGGGGGGCAAGATTTGGATTCGGGTTTTCCCCGACAAACCCGTTACCCTGCGTCCGGCAGAAACCCGGATGGGGTCCGGTAAAGGGAATCCGGAGTATTGGGTGGCCGTGGTTAAACCCGGTCGGATTTTGTTTGAGATTGCGGGGGTGCCCGAAGCGGTTGCCCGTGAGGCCATGCGCCTTGCTTCCTACAAACTGCCGATTAAAACCAAGTTTATTGCGCGTGAGCAGGAGCAGGAGTAACCCATGCCACTGTCGAAGATTGAGGATGTTCGGCAACTGAACGATACCGAACTGAGTGAACAAATTGAGGCGGTCAAGCGGGACTTGTTTAACCTGCGGCTGCAACAGGTGACGCGAGCGACTGATGCGCGACCCAAACCCCACCAATACAAGCACCTTAAGCATCGCTTGGCGCAAATGATGACGGTGGAGCGGGAACGGCAACTCGCGGCACTGGCCAATGGGGTACAGGCCACACTGGCAACAGATACCCCTGACTCAGCCAGTAGTGCGTCGGCTTCCGCGTCGGCTTCAGAGGAGGAATAAGGGCTTATGGCAGTTAAAGAACGGGTTGGCTTGGTCGTTAGCGACAAGATGCAGAAAACAGTAGTGGTGGCGGTAGAAAACCGGGCACCTCACCCCAAGTACGGCAAGATTGTGGTGCGCACCAAGCGGTATAAGGCCCATGACGAAGACAATCGCTGTAAGGTCGGCGATCGGGTCCGGATTCAAGAAACCCGCCCCCTGAGCCGCACCAAGCGTTGGACCGTGACCGAGATCCTCAGTCACACCACCCTGGCGTAATCCAGGTTTACCGTCACTCTGGATTCAGGAGGAACCAATCGTGATTCAGCAAGAATCGTACCTAAATGTGGCTGACAACAGCGGTGCTCGCAAACTCATGTGCATCCGTGTCCTCGGTGGTAATCGCCGATATGCGGGGGTGGGTGATGTGATCATTGCTGTTGTCAAAGATGCCCTGCCTAACATGGCGGTGAAAAAATCCGACGTGGTGCGGGCGGTAGTTGTGCGTACCCGCAAGAGCTTGCGACGCGGCAGCGGTATGAGCATTCGTTTTGATGACAATGCGGCTGTCATTATCAATGCCGATGGCAACCCCCGTGGAACGCGGGTGTTTGGCCCCGTCGCACGGGAGCTACGCGACAAGAATTACACCAAAATTGTTTCGCTAGCCCCGGAGGTGCTTTAAATGCAAAATCGTGCAAAATCCCAACCCCCCATCCGTCACCGGATGCACGTCAAGCGTGGTGACACTGTTCAGGTGATTACCGGCAAGGACAAGGGCAAGGTGGGCGAAGTCCTGCAAACCTTCCCGAAAACCAGCAAAGTGTTAGTCAAGGGGGTCAACATCAAGACCAAGCACATTAAGCCGCGTCAAGAGGGGGAATCGGGTCGGATTGAAACCATTGAAAGCCCCATCCACAGTTCTAACGTCATGCTCTACTCCAACAAGGAGAAGGTCGCCAGCCGTATTTGCTATACCTTCACCCCCGAAGGCCGCAAGGTGCGAATGCTCAAGAAAACTGGCGAAATCTTGGATTAATCCCCCCAAGGCTCCCGCAGCCGTCTGGCTGAAATCCCTCACTGGTATTCACCCTATGTCCCTGACCAAGACCAGGGCACCCCTTAAGGACCTATGGCACAAAACCTCAAAACTCGTTATCGCGAAACGATCGTCCCCCAACTGACAACCCAGTTTGGCTATACCAATGTTCACCAAGTCCCCAAGTTGGTCAAGATTACGGTGAACCGAGGCTTGGGTGAAGCTGCCCAGAATGCTAAGGCGCTGGAGTCTTCCCTGCAAGAGTTGGCCGTGATTACGGGTCAAAAGCCCGTGGTCACCCGGGCCAAAAAAGCGATTGCGGGCTTCAAGATTCGGCAGGGGATGCCGATCGGCCTCATGGTTACCCTGCGGGGTGATCGGATGTATGCCTTCCTGGATCGCTTGATCAACCTGGCTTTGCCGCGGATTCGCGACTTCCGTGGTGTTAGCCCCCGCAGTTTTGACGGTCGCGGCAACTACACCCTGGGTGTGCGCGAGCAGTTGATTTTCCCGGAAGTCGATTATGACAGCATCGATCAAATACGAGGCATGGACATCACCATTGTCACCACCGCCCACACCGACGAGGAAGGCCGCGCCCTCCTCCGGGCGATGGGTATGCCCTTCCGCGACTAGGACCCTTAAAACAGTCCTCGCTGCTACAGGAATATCACGATAGAGACCACTATGGCAGTTAACGACACCATTGCAGACATGTTGACCCGCATTCGTAACGCGAATCTGGCTCGGCATCAAACCACCGAAGTCCCTGCGACCAAAATGACCCGCAATATTGCGCGGGTACTCCAGGAGGAGGGCTTCATCGAGGGATTTGAGGAAGTTGGCGAAGGGGTGAAGCGGCAGCTAGTGATTACGCTCCGCTATCGCGACAAAAACCGTCGTCCAACGATCACGGCCCTGCGGCGGGTGAGCAAACCTGGTTTGCGCGTCTACTCAAACCGTAAGGAATTGCCACGGGTGCTGGGGGGAATTGGCGTTGCCATTATCTCCACCTCCAATGGCATCATGACCGATCGCGAAGCCCGACGGCGGGGTGTGGGTGGCGAAGTGCTGTGCTATGTCTGGTAACTGCCTTCAATTGCCAGCTTTAACACCACCGCGCTTGGGTTTGGCCCCTGTGTGGTTAACCCGCCCCGGTCGCGTTAAGGGCTGGGAGTGAACCTTCAGTTTAAGACAGAGGATTGATACGCTATGTCTCGGATTGGCAAGCGCCCGATTCCGGTTCCCGCCAAGGTAACCGTGACGATCGACGGGCAACACGTCACCATCAAAGGTCCCAAGGGCGAACTATCCCGTGTCCTACCGAACGAAGTATTCGTGGAACAGGTGAATGGCGAAGTCCAGGTCACGCGGCGAGATGAGTCTCGACCGGCGCGTCAGCGACATGGTCTGTGCCGGACCCTAGTTGCCAACATGGTGGAAGGGGTTTCCCAAGGATTCCAGCGACGGCTAGAAATTCAAGGGGTGGGCTATCGGGCACAGGTCCAGGGGAAAAACCTGGTGCTGAACATGGGCTATAGCCACCCCGTCACGATCGAACCCCCCCCCGGCATCGAGTTTGCCGTCGAGAATAACGTCAATATTATTGTCAGCGGCATCGACAAGGAAATTGTGGGCAACACGGCAGCCCGCGTCCGGGCAGTCCGGAAACCAGAACCCTACAAGGGCAAGGGCATCCGCTACCAGGGCGAACAGGTGCGACGTAAGGCTGGCAAGTCCGGTAAGAAATAATGGCTAGGGGTTAATGCTATGAAAAATCGTAAAGATCTCGTCCAAGCACGCCATCGTCGCGTCCGCAAGCGCCTGTCCGGCACCCCCGATCGCCCCCGATTGGCGGTCTTTCGTTCCCATCAGCATATCTACGCCCAGGTTATCGACGATACCCATCACCACACCTTGGCTGCTGCTTCAACCCTTGATCCGGAACTGCGAGGGCAGTTGGCCTCTGGGTCTAACTGTGAGGCATCTAGCGCCGTGGGTAAGCTGATTGCCCAACGATCACTGGCGAAGGGAATCGAAGCAGTGGTCTTCGATCGGGGCGGCAATCTCTATCATGGTCGCGTCAAGGCGTTGGCCGATGCCGCCCGTGAAGCGGGCTTGACTTTCTAGGGGTAAGTACGCTGGCGATGGGAACGGGTAATTCTGGCAATTCAAATTAGCAATCAGAACTGGCAATCAGAACTGGCAATCAGAACTGGCAACCGAGGATTAGGACGAAGGAACCGTTATGGCAAAATCTCGTAAGGCAAGCCGCGCCCGCGAAAAAGAAACCGAGTGGCAGGAACGGGTAGTACAAATCCGCCGCGTCACCAAGGTGGTCAAGGGGGGTAAAAAGCTGAGCTTCCGGGCGATCGTCGTTGTGGGTAACGAACGCGGTCAGGTCGGGGTCGGGGTCGGTAAAGCTGCCGACGTGATCGGCGCCGTGCGCAAGGGGGTCGCCGATGGTAAAAAGCACCTAATTGATGTGCCCATCACCAAATCCAGTTCGATTCCCCACCCGGTCAACGGGGAAGGGGGTGGGGCCGCTGTGATTATCCGCCCAGCGGGTCCAGGTACGGGGGTCATCGCCGGGGGGGCCGTGCGCGTCGTCCTCGAATTGGCTGGCGTGAAGAATGCCCTGGCCAAACAACTGGGTTCCGATAATCCCCTGAACAATGCCCGTGCTGCCGTATCGGCCCTGGCATCCCTGCGGACCTTTGCCGAAGTCGCTGAAGAACGGGGGATTCCGATCGAGCAGCTTTATGCCTAATGCAAGGTTTGAGGGGATAGGTGACCGGTGACAGGGGATCAGCGATCAGGAATTTTGAATTTTTCAGGGTTGAGTGTCATGGTCAACAGTAGTCATTCAAAACTCGCTTCTCTTCCCTCACTCGTCACGCCTATTCCCTATTCCCTTCTTCACAGATTTGCCATCACTACCATTCAGCCAAGGAATCAGGTCACGCTATGAGACTCCAAGACGCTAAACCGCAAAAAGGTGCTAAGCACCGCCGCCGTCGGGTCGGTCGTGGGATTGCTGCCGGTCAAGGCGCCAGTTGTGGCTTCGGGATGCGCGGCCAAAAATCGCGATCGGGCCGAGGGACGCGCCCCGGTTTTGAAGGGGGCCAACTGCCCCTGTACCGCCGGGTCCCCAAATTAAAGCATTTTCCCCTGGTGAACCGCCGTGAGTACACTACGATTAACGTAAGTGCATTGGCATCGCTGCCTGCGAACACGGAAGTTACCCTCGACTCGCTGCTCGCTGCCGGGATTGTCACCACCGCACGGGGACCGCTTAAGCTCCTGGGGGATGGCGAACTGAATGTGGCCCTGACGGTGAAGGCGGCGGCGTTTACAGCGGGTGCCCGCAGCAAAATTGAGGCCGCTGGGGGCAGTTGTGAGGTGATCGAGGTTGCCCGTGCCCGTGCCGAATAGCCACGCAGTTCTGTCGGTAGAGGTATCTACTCATGGTTGAAAGTCGCGATAGAGCACCGACGGCCCAAGAGACATTTATGCAAATGGCCCAGGCAGCCGGTCTGCGGGGCCGTTTGTTGGTGACGATCGGGCTGTTGATTCTAGTCAGATTGGGGATTTACCTGCCCGTTCCCGGCATCGATCGCGAAGCGTTTCGTAATGCCCTCGGTAATAATCCTGTCATTGGTTTCCTGGATATCTTCTCCGGGGGGGGATTCCTCGCCCTGGGGATTTTTGCGTTGGGGATTCTGCCCTTTATTAACGCGTCGATTATTTTGCAATTATTGACGGCAGCGATCCCGGCCTTGGAGGACCTGCAAAAAAATGAAGGGGAAGCCGGACGCCGTAAAATCTCCCAAATTACCCGCTATGTAGCCCTAGGTTGGGCCGTGTTCCAAAGTACCGGGTTGGCCTTATTGGTCAGCAATCTAGGTGCTGCGGCTAACCCTGGCCCAGTTTTCATTGTGCAAATGGTCCTCGCCTTAACCGCTGGGGCCATGTTTGTCATGTGGATTGGCGAACTGATTACGGAACGAGGGGTTGGCAATGGTGCCTCCCTGCTCATCTTTGTCAACATTGTGTCCACCCTGCCCAAATCCCTGTCCGACACCTTTGCCTTAACCCAAAGTGGCGATAGCAACCTAGTCGGCGGGGTGATCATCTTGTTGCTGGTGTTCCTGGCGGTGATCGTTGGGATTGTCTTTGTGCAGGAAGGAACGCGGCGAATTCCGATTATTTCGGCACGGCGTCAGGTGGGACGGCGACTGTACCTGGAAAAGAGCAGCTATCTGCCCCTGCGTCTGAACCAGGGCGGTGTGATGCCGATCATCTTTGCCTCGGCGGTGTTGGTCTTACCGGCTTCGCTGGCCTCCTTCACCCGCAATGATTTCCTCGTGCAACTGTCAGCCTACCTCAGCCCCAATGGTCCGGCTCCGTGGCTGTATGTGCTGTTCTATCTCGTCTTGATTCTGTTCTTTAGCTATTTCTATGCCTCGTTGGTCATCAACCCGGAGGATATGGCAAAGAACCTGAAGAAGATGGGATCAAGTATCCCCGGCATTCGTCCTGGCCAAAAGACCAGCGAGTATATCGAGCGGATTCTGAATCGGCTCACCTTCCTGGGGGCGATTTTCCTGGGGGTCGTGGCGATCGTGCCGACGGCGGTGGAAAGTGCCACACGGGTGCGGACCTTCCAGGGGTTAGGGGCGACCTCACTGTTGATTCTGGTGGGCGTTGCGATCGACACCTCGAAGCAGATCCAGACCTATGTCATTTCCCAACGCTATGAAGGGATGGTGAAACAATAGTGAAGCGTTTAGTGTTTTTGGGACCGCCCGGATCGGGCAAGGGCACCCAGGCCGTTCGGTTAGCTGAGCGGTGTCAGATTCCCCATATTTCCACGGGGGATCTGCTGCGGGCGGCAGTGGCCCAGCAGACTGAACTAGGGACACAGGCCAAAGCCTATATGGATCGCGGCGAATTAGTCCCGGATGCATTGGTTTTGGAGATGGTGAAAGCGCGCCTAGCGGAGCCGGATACGGCCTCTGGCTGGATTTTGGATGGCTTTCCCCGCAACCGATCGCAGGCGGAAGCCCTGGATGCCCTGCTGCACGACCTGGGCCAAGCCTGTGATTATGCCCTCAACCTGGAGGTCCCAGACACAGAACTGCTCCAACGCCTCCTGGCACGGGGGCGACAGGACGACAACGAAGCGGTGATCCGTCGGCGTCTCGAAGTCTACCGGGAGCAAACCTTGCCCATGCTGGAGTTCTACAAAAGCCAGGGCAAACTGGTAACTATCAACGGCTACCAGAGTATGGATGCGGTGACCACCGCCCTAGCCCAGGCGATCGCTGCTTAGCGGCAACACCGTGGGATAGCCGTCTGCGTCTACCGGAGACTCGGCTGTCTGGCGAACCCGTTGGCTAGGGCAAGCAGGATGCCCACCCCACCGCAATGCTCATAACGTCCCACTTAACAGCTACCGACGACACTCTTTCACAACCATCCTTGTATATATTTGCTAAGCTGAAGGATGCTAGGATACGTGTCGTGCTGAGGTAACTGGGGACAATGGCAGCGTCTAACCCCCCACAAAGGAGGTCGATTGGCTAAACAAGATCTAATTGAAATGGAAGGGACGGTCACGGAGTCCTTGCCGAACGCGATGTTTCGTGTGGACCTGGACAATGGCTTTAATGTCTTGGCCCATATTTCCGGCAAGATTCGGCGGAACTATATCAAGATCCTCCCCGGCGATCGCGTCAAGGTGGAATTAACCCCCTACGACCTAAGCAAAGGGCGGATCACCTATCGTCTGCGGAAAAAATAAGCTGCGGGTTCCAGGTTTCGCTGCACCTAGTTTTGCGTTTTATTTTTCCTTTTATGCAGTCAGACCCGTGCAATCCCGATCGGTCATCAGACACCGATCATTCCCACGGTCATCGACGACCTTGAGATCGGGGTGTGTTTGGGAGGCGGTTAGGTTACGGCGTTCAGAGGGTCCTAAGCTAGCTGAATCTCAGTGGCCAAGTCCCAGTGGCTAGGGTCTTAACACCGTCCACTGCCTAAGCATGGCTCCAATCGGGCCAAACATTTGACAAGGTTTTCCTAAAGTTGCTATTGTAGTGTGTTTGTAGAAGCGCCAGAGAAGGCATGAAAGTTCGAGCATCCGTCAAAAAAATCTGCGAAAAGTGTCGGATTATCCGCCGACACGGTCGAGTCATGGTGATCTGCTCCAACCCGAAGCATAAGCAGCGACAGGGCTAGCAGTAGCGGTTTCTCGTTGACTGGCTCTGTCAGCTATTGTAGCGGCTCTGTCAAGTCCTGTTGGGAACAGCAACGGCTAGCGTTATCCAGCGTCGGGGTCGCGATCGCGACTGAGAGCAGATCGAATCATTCCAATTATCAAACTTAGGGGGATAAACAGCGTGGCAAGAATTGCGGGTGTAGACCTCCCGCGCGATAAGCGGGTCGAAATTGGTTTGACGTATATCTACGGGATTGGCCTGACCCGATCGCACAAGATTTTGGCCGCTACGGGCGTGAACCCGGATACGCGGGTCAAGGATCTGAGTGATGCCGAGGTAGCCGCCCTGCGGGAAGCCGTCGAAACGGGCTACCAGGTGGAAGGGGACCTACGGCGCTTGGAGAACATGAACATCAAGCGGCTGATGGACATTGGTACCTATCGCGGGCGTCGGCACCGCATGGGTCTGCCAGTACGAGGTCAGCGGACCCGAACCAATGCCCGAACCCGCCGAGGGGGTGTGCGGCGCACGGTGGCTGGGAAGCGCAAAGCGACCTCGAAGAAGTAGGGCTGATCAGCATCTGGGCAATCGGCCTGATCTGGCTCCAAGGCTGGCGAGGGACGACGACCGGATGTTCCTGGGTGTGTTGCCAGGTGTACTGCTAAGCTCAGCTCCCGTGTTCAGCAACCATCTTTTCGGACCCCTGTTTAACCGTAAGGTTCAGCACTGCGGTGCAAGCGCGCAGTGCAAGCGCGCGGTGCAACCCACGGTTTCGGCACACCACTTCGGTACACAGCTTCGGCACACAACTTCGGCACATGGTTTCGATGTACAGTTTCGACACACGGTTTCGATACGGTTGAATGAGAGGTACTTCGGTACACCTATGTTCGTTTAGGTTGAGTTTAAGACGGTAGAGAGAAAGCGAGAGAGGCGACAATGGCGCGACAAACAGGTAAGCGAAGCGGGACCAAAAAACAGCGGCGTAACGTGCCCAATGGGGTCGTTCACATCCAATCCACGTTCAACAACACGATCGTCACGATCACCGATCCGATCGGAGAAGTGATTTCCTGGGCATCGGCAGGATCGAGTGGTTTTAAGGGGGCCAAGAAGGGTACCCCCTTTGCGGCCCAAACGGCGGCAGAAGGGGCGGCACGGCGGGCAGCGGATCAAGGAATGCGTCAGGTGGAAGTCATGGTGAGTGGACCGGGGGCAGGCCGTGAAACGGCCATCCGGGCACTGCAAGGGGCTGGGCTGGAAATCACCTTAATCCGCGATGTCACCCCGATTCCCCATAACGGTTGCCGTCCTCCCAAGCGTCGTCGGGTGTAGCCATACGCCATTGCGACGCTATTCGCATCCCTCAAGTGGGCAATCGTTGAATGAAAAAAGGATTTGGGAGGTTGGGCTGTGACTCAGTTTGAATGCAAGGTTGAGTCCAATGAGTATAACTACGGCAAATTTGTCCTGGAACCCTTAGATCGGGGCCAGGGGACAACCGTGGGCAATGCCCTGCGGCGTGTGTTGCTGTCAAACCTGGAGGGGGCTGCCGTTACGGCAGTGCGGATTGCGGGGGTAAACCATGAGTTTGCCACGATTCCAGGGGTTCGGGAGGATGTGCTGGATATTCTCCTGAACATGAAAAAAGTTATCTTTCGCAACTATTCCCCCCAACCCCAGATTGGGCGGTTGCGGATTCATGGGCCAGCGACAGTGACGGCGGGCAGTTTTAGCGAAGAACTCCCCACCGATCTGGAAGTGATCAATACCGAACAGTACATTGCCACGCTGGCAGCAGGCGCTACGCTGGAAATGGAATTTCGGGTTGAGCGCGGCCACAGCTATCGCACGGTCGAGCGCATGCGGGATGAAACCACGGCGATCGATTTTCTCCAGATCGATGCGGTCTTCATGCCCGTGACACGGGTTAACTACAGTGTCGAAGCTATCCACAGTGGTCCGGGAATCGAGCACGATCGCCTGATCTTGGAAGTTTGGACCAACGGCAGTTATACCCCGAAGGAAGCCTTGAGCCAAGCGGCGGAAATCCTGACTAATCTGTTCAGCCCCCTCAAGGATATCTCCTCCCAAGCACCGGGACCGGACGAAACCAAACCGGGCGACGATCGCGAACACCAGATCCCGATCGAGGAGTTGCAGTTGTCGGTACGGGCCTATAACTGTCTGAAGCGGGCACAGATTAACTCCGTCGCCGATCTGTTGGATTACTCCCAGGAAGACCTGTTGGAGATCAAGAACTTCGGTCAAAAATCGGCCGAGGAAGTCATCCAAGCCCTCCAGGATCGCTTGGGGATTACCTTACCCCAGGAAAAGTCCCATAAGACGGGTTGAGGGAGAAGCGAGGAGCGAGAAGCGAGGAGTGAGAAGCGAGGAGCGAGAAGCGAGGTTTGAGTTCAGAACTCAACGCTGATCTGCCAAAACTGGGTGTTCACCGCTAAGTTTTATCTCGATTCCCGCTTCCCTATGCTCGATTCCCACTTCCCTACCCCCTGTCCCCTACTACAACAAACCTGCCATCACTACTAGCTTAGGAAGCCATCATGCGTCACGGTTGTCGAGTTCCCAAATTAGGTAAGCCTGCGGATCAACGGCGGGCGATGCTGCGTGCCCTGACCACGCAATTGCTCCAGAATGGTCGTATCGTCACTACGAAGGCCCGTGCTAAGGCCGTTCGCGCTGAAGCCGATCGTATTATTACGCTGGCTAAGGATGGGAGCCTTGCGGCCCGCCGTCAGGTGTTGGGCTATATTTACGATAAGAACTTGGTCCACTCTCTGTTTGCCCAAGTGGGTGAGCGTTATGGGAATCGCCAGGGGGGCTACACCCGCATTCTACGCACGGTTAACCGCCAGGGTGATAATGCCGAAATGGCAGTGCTGGAATTGGTTTAGGCACGTGCTTAGTTTTGAGTGCTTAGTTTTGAGTGCTTAGTTCTCAGTTGCTAGTTCAAAGCTCAACACCAAAAGTTCAAACCTTGCATGTGAGTTCCCAAGTGGCGCAGAGGTCAGGGCAACAACGTATTGCTCTGCTCCTGCAATATGTGGGAACTCATTTTCATGGCTGGCAGTGGCAACCCCAACAACGGACCGTACAGGCGGAATTGGAAGCGGCGATCGCGGCGATCGTTGGCCATCCCGTGCGCATCACCGGGGCAGGTCGTACCGATACCGGGGTCCATGCTGCTGGTCAGGTAGCCCATTTTGACGTGGTTTCGCCGATTCCTGTGGCCCGTTGGCCGGGGGTGATTAATAGTCGCCTACCGTCGGATATCTCAGTGACGGCGGCGGCGGCAGTGGGACCGGACTGGCACGCTCGGTTTTCGGCCACTTGGCGACGTTATCGCTACACCCTCTATACGGGGAGTCGTCCTAATTTATTTGTGCGACCTTTTACATGGCACTACTACTACGAACCGCTGGATGTGGCGGCGATGCGGACGGCGTTGGTCCCCTTGCTGGGACACCATCACTTGTCGGCTTTTCACCGGGCCAATTCCAGCCGGGATCACTCCTGGGTCGAGGTACAGGTCGCAACCTGCCAGGAACGAGGACCGTTTATTGAGATCGAAGTGCAGGCGAATGCGTTTCTCTATGGCATGATGCGCCTGTTGGTGGGCTTACTGGTGCAGGTGGGACGTGGGCAGCGATCGCCGGGGGAATTCACCCAGCTTTGGGTCACGGAGCAACGGGAACAAGTGAAGTATGCGGCCCCCCCCCAAGGGCTGTGCTTGCTAGGGGTGGGCTATCCAGTGGATCTATTTGTTGCAAGTCGAGGAAATAGCCAGCCCCACTTTTGCCTATAGCCTGGGGTTGCCTATAGCCTGGGGTCAGGTCTCTCTTTCACCCCGATCGGCTAGCTTGGGGAAGCCGTTCCATCCGACGGGGGACGGTCGGTCGTGGGCTTAGGGCGGGTCCGTCGCGATCGCGGTGTCCGGGGGGTAGACTTTGGGGTCGTCGTGGTGGCTGGTCGCCGGGGTTTGGTGGTCTTAGGCGGCGCTTCCTGCGCCACGGGGGTATCCGCATCACGATCCGAAGGAACCGTCATCATGCCGCCATTTGTCCCATGCTCAAGTGTCGCTGTTCCCACTTGCACCGCCGCTACCAGTGGCGACAGCAGCAGTTGATGGAGAAAAAGACGGTAGTCAGGACTGAGGTATTTTGCTTGCACCGATCGCCATAACCCTAGTGCTGCCGCTTGCTGCTCCGCAATCATCTGGCGAAGGTGGATCGACTCTTCCCACTCTGGCACCGATTTGATCAAAATTTGCTGCAAAACCTGGATATCATGGGCCTGACCCAAGCTATCTTGCAGCCCCTTGATTTCCTGAATCCATACCTGAAACGCAGGTGCGTAGAAATCCGTGAAAAACTCTGCCTGATAGCGGACATGTTTACAGGTCTTCCGGAGATCATGCAGGGTCGGACTTGCGATCGCCGCCGGATCATCAGCTTCAAGTAGCCAACCTGGATGGAGCAATAATGTTGATAGTAACGGACTCAGCAATTCGGGTAAAACTAAGACCAAGGGTTGTTGGGCGGCGGGGGTATAGTGGGGCTGGGCTAACCAACCCTCATAGGCGGTTTTCAAGTCCTGATAGGGTTCACTTTTCAGGACTGCCTTAACCTGGGAAAATACCTTTTTCCGCTGCTTTGCTAAGACCGCGATCGCCTGTTGGAGTAGGCTGTGTTCCGAGGGATCCAGCTTGGTCGCGTAGTCAGTTTCCAGTGTATCCAATTGCACATCAAGATCACGCAGCTTCCCTAATCGTTTCGTAATCCCTTGTAGGGATTTAATTTGAGCCGCCTTCGGCAGAACGATCGCTGCATCGAAAATGTGCAGGGCTGTTTGCAGTCGCCGAATCGCAACCCGCATTTGGTGGAGATCTTCAGGATCTTTGTCCTTCAAAACCAGAGCTTCGCGGCTAATGAGGCGATGATAGTACTTTTGGATTAACGTATAGGCATAGTGCTCTACTGGTGCAGTGGCTCCCGCTTGAGCAGAGCCGGGCGATTGCGAGTTATCGTTAGGGGTTTTAGCCATACTTTCCTGCTATTGCGACCGGGCAACGATCGCATCCTTGTGGCTACCCCCATTATAGGTTAATGTCCCCATCTATAGGCACAGACCAAGATCTACGAGATCGCTATATCGCGCCTCCCAGTCAAAAACGAGTGGGCTGTCCCCTTACCGTTTACCGATCAACCCCAAGCGCAAAGGAGAAAAACTGGCTCTTAGAAGCCCGATTGACGAGCTACCTGCTTGTTATCGTGATCGCGGGGTCTTGCTTTATTGACACGCAACTGCCGCCCCATCCAGTCGGCTCCGTCCAATTCCGAGATGGCCGCATCTTCCTGGGCATCTTCATCCATTTCGACGAAGGCAAAACCGCGCATCCGTCCAGTCTCTCGATCTGTCGGCAACACGACGCGCTTAATCGTACCGTATTCCTGAAAAACCTGCCGCAAGTCTTCTTCGGTTGCCCGATACGACAGGTTACCGATGTAGATAGTCATGTGGAATTGATCAAACGTGAACACCTGCACAAAGGTTCGGACTAAACCTCGATGCTAGCGTTGCAAGAGACTGGGGATATGCCACCCTCTCATTGCATTGCCACCTTGTCGAATCACCCCGCTTAGGCTGTGAAGACACGCAAGTGCGATCGTGCTGAGAGACCAAACCCTTTTGCTAGTCCCATCATATCCTGTCTGCCCAAATCCGCAAGTCCCCTCCGGCAATCTCGATCGCACCCAGGGGCGATCGGATACACGCACTTCCCAGCGCAGGATCACCCCCCTTGGCGCGGGTCCGGGGCAAACACCATCTCCATTGAACATCCTGCTGGGAGGCGGGGAACAGGGTGGGGTAGTTCAACAGCGCTTCCCCTGATCCTAAGCAGATCATCGTAACCAGCAACTGTTTTTAGCGGTTTTAGGGAAACATCCGGTTAGATGACTGGGGATCAGACTAAAGCATAGCGAGGAACATTGTGACTCAAGTACCTCATCTCCTTGATATAGTCAGGCGTAAACGTGCATTCAAAGCCTTGGTTGGCACCCGTGGCCAACTGGCAACGCTACTCTTCATCTAAGTGACGTTACAAGTTCGCAATCGCTTCCTGTAGATTTCTTGGATCTTGATCAGTACCCTGCTCCTGGCCGGGAGCAACCGTCTTGCGACGATCGCGGGGAATGTTCGGTATCTTGGCGATCGCGTTGCCCGCTCCCGCCGCCAGGTGCCCCGATCGGGACAGTAACCCAGCCCTAGCGCCGACTGCCCCCAGGAAGAGGGACCCGTTGTGGAGATTCTGCCGTTCTAGGCGTGTGCAACTTTGGGAAAGTGGGTTATCGTAACTCCGTGGCTTAGTGCCGCATAAAAAAACCCGCCTTTGGGCGGGAGTTGATGTGAGAAGAGAGCGGTTGAACCCTGCATCTGTTCGACCGCTTATTTCTATACTCTTACGTTTCCCCGTTCTGCGCTAGTCCCCTAGCAACATTTATTTGAAAAATTGCTAGAATCTAGCGATCGCGATCGGCGTAAATCCTATGCCCGACAAGCCTTTTCCCGCTCACTACCGACTTTCGAGCAATTTCAACAATCGGGGCATTTTCATAACGGCTGTTCGTGACTGCGGCGCCACCTCCCCGGTAATCTGCCCTCGGGCACTTCTCGCCGCGATCACCCTTGGGGTCGCCTTCCCGTTAAACTGCGTTAAGGCGTGGCTTCCCCTCCCCTGGCTAGCCAGCACTCCGGGCGACTGGACTGTTATGCCTAAGATGATTGCTCTCGACTAGCTTGGCCCAAACGGAGTAGTCCCGGTCATCCTGAGCCTGTCCTTCGCGTAGTGTCTCCGCAGGAGAAAGGACCTTAGCACCGATCTGCAACCCTCAAATTTACGGCTGACAGACCACTAGTACAGTAAACATATAGTACAGTAAACATAAAGTTTCGCAACGTTTCTCCTGCGGAGACGCTACGTAAACGTAGTAACGACTTCAGTCGTTGCAGGCTAAAGCCTGCACTACAAGCGTTACAGAATTTTCTTGTCGATCTACTAGGTACCCGATCGCAGTTTACGGGGCAGTGGGCTGAGCTTAAAGCTGCCGACGATCGAGCAGCCAGTAGGTTTTCATCAGGCCCTTCCCCTTCACATCCACCCAGCCCCGCTCTTCAAAAATAAACTTGTGCTTGAGCAGGTTAAAAGTGGTATCAGTCACCTGGATGCGTTGGACCACCCCCTGGGATTCCATCCGGCTGGCGACATTGACCGTATCCCCCCAGAGGTCATAGATAAACTTCTTGTGGCCAATGACCCCAGCAACCACCGTGCCCGAATGGATACCGATGCGAATCTGGACGGGGCGATGGGCATGGTTTTTTAGGTGCTGGATCGCATATTGCATATCCAGAGCCATGTTGGCGATCGCCTCGGCGTGATCGGGACGGGGGTTGGGCAGGCCACCCGCCACCATATAGGCATCCCCGATCGTCTTAATTTTCTCCAGTTGGTATTGTTCCGAGAGATCGTCAAACACCGAAAAAACCTGGTTTAGCAGGCCCACCAGTTCATGGGGGGAAACATGGCTGGAAATCTGGGTGAATCCAGCAATATCAGCAAAGAGAATACTGACATTATCAAATTGTTCCGCGATAAAGGCACTATGGCCACTGGCCGAGGGGAGTGTCGAACTCTCGCGCAGGCGATCGGCGATCGTCTTCGGTAAGACATTCAGCAGCAGCGACTCCGACTTGGCCTGTTCTGCTTGCAACGCACTTTCAGCCTGCTTACGTTCGGTAATATCATTGACAACATAGAGACCGTATTGCACACCACTGATATCAATAATATCAGCAGATAACAGTCCGGTTTTCAGTTCTCCCGATCGCGTGCGGAATTCATACTCATAGTTGTTGAAAGCACCCTGATCCCGCAGTAATGAAATCATGCGATTGCGGGTATCGGCATTAACCCATAGGTTAAGTTCGGCGGCAGTTTTACCAATAATTTCCTCGCGGGTGTAGCCACTGGCCGCAACAAAGCTATCATTCACCTCCACAAAGCGCTCGTCATCTAGCAGCGTAATGGCAATCAGACTGGGACTGGCTCGAAACACTTTTTCAAATTTTTCCTCCGAGAGCTTCAGCGCCGCTTCCGCCCGTTTACGATCGCTAATATCCCGCACCACCCAAATCACTGAATCTGACCCGATCGGTGTAATGGTTGCGGAAAACCAGATCTCTCGCTCCCGAATCGGTAAACTATATTCAACCGTAATCATGCGATTAATCGTCAGCGCTTGGCGAATATAAGCCATAAACAGATCGGCCTTATCGCGCGAAAACACTTCGTAGACGGTTTTCCCAATCAGTTCCTCGGCTGGACGATACAGCAGATCCGGGCTGGTGGGGGCGATCGTTAAGTAGCGCCCCTTCACATCTTGAACAAAGATCAATTCCTTCATTGCCGCAAAGAGCGATCGCAACTCGGTTTCCCGTTGTTGCAGGCTAGCAGTGAGTTCATCCACCTGACGACGGACTTCCTCATTTTTTTGGGCCAGGGCCACCGACGATTGCTGTAACTGACCGGCGATCTGGCGAAACGACTGGGCGATCACCTCTGCCTCAACGGGATAGGGGGTGGGAACCTCCCGCGTGGTTGGCTCGGCGCTATAAATCAAGGGATGCCAGCGCCCTGCTGATAAATTTTGGGCCGCTCGGGTTAACTCGCCGAAGGGTTGGGCTAGCCAGCGCGAGGTTTTGCTGGCCAAGATACTGGCAAGGATCAACACCAGAAAACAGAGCAGAAGGGTGTGCTGACGGTTGCGATCGATCTGTTCCCGGAAATCCGATTCGGGGAGGACGATCGCAAGCTGCCAATCCATTCCCCCTCTGGCTTTGAGCGAGGAAAAATACACGAAGTATGACCCCGTCGGAGTCTGGAGGCGCAAGGGAGAACCCGCTGGTTGGGGATCGATGGGGGAGGTATAGAAGCTCTGGAGGAGGGGGATCGTATGGGTAATCACCGTATTCTGGCTATCACTTGCCAAGATGGTCTGGGTTTGCCCTGCCTGCTGTTTGAAGAGATCTTCCGGCTGGGAAGTGGCAATGAGATGGCCCCCCCGATCGATAATAAACGCTTGTCCAGACTTACCAATGGGGAGGGCTTGGAGAAATCCACTGATGTCCGACAGGTCAAAATCCGTGGCTAGGACCCCTTGGAGGGTGTGCTGGGTATCATAGACCGGATACACATGGGAAATCCCCAGGGGGGAGGCCAGAAAATAGTGATAGGGCGTACTCCAGCCCGGTTGACCCGTCGCTACGGCACTCTCATACCACGGGCGTTCACGGGGATCATAATGGGGCTTCTCACGGATTAAATGGCGGTTTTGGCCATTGGCATCGGTGCGGTAGGTGTAGAGGGTATCATTGCGGCGTCGATCGACCCGCAGGATCTCAAACCCATCCCCTTGGGCTGTGCGCCGCACCGCAACGTAATCTCCCGTTGCGGAGCCAAAGGAAATGTGGTTGACCGTATCAAAGAGCTTATGTAGGGCCAAAAATTGGGCTTCAAGGGAGTCAAGACGCTCGGAGCGCAGTTGGCCGCTTTGGAAGGCGATCGCATTAATTTCGTTGACCCGACCGGGGGCGGTGAGGTAATCCTGAACTTTTTCGGCAATGCGATCGCTGATTTCATGCTGAAGCTGCTCTGCCAACCGCATTACACTCTGCTGCCCACTCAACAGCGACAGATAGCCCGTCACCACCACCGCCAGCGTTACCTGCAACCCAAAGCAACCCGCTAACAGTAGCCGTAACGGTATCCGGGATCTGAGGAGTAATCGTGGTATGGCACCCATACAGCCCATCCTAGCGGACACCAAAGGGGAGCAGACTAGCCCCAGGGGGAAGGTAGCCAACTCCTAGCATAATTTCTCGTTCGCCGGGAAACCATAACCGTTACGATCAATACCGGAGTTCTGGACTACCTCGCTAAGTCGATGCCACGACCGATTGTGATCCTACCGGGCTATTTCGCGGGAGCCGAAACCTATGCCTCCTTGGCGCAGCACTTGCAGGGGTGTGGGTTTGACACCACGATCGTGCCACTCCAGCGTCGCGACTGGTTCCCTACCCTAGGGGGGCGACCCGTTACCCCTATTGTTGAGCAGATCGATCGCACGGTCATGGGGGTACTGGCGCAGTCGGGGAGTGATAAAGTTCATCTGATTGGCCATTCGGCTGGCGGCTGGATCGCCCGCATTTACCTAGGGGACAAACCCTATTCCCCGGCTCAACGGACCTGGGGAGCACGCCACCAGGTAGCCACCCTCCTCACCCTGGGGACACCCCACCTGAGCCAAGAGCGGTGGACACGGGCCAATTTAGAGTTTGTGAATACCACCTATCCAGGGGCCTTCTACCCAGAGGTATCCTATGTGTGTGTGGCCGGTAAGTCGGTCTTTGGTCGTCGTCGTTGGGGCACCTGGCTGGCCTATAACAGCTATGAGTTGACCTGTGGGGAGGGGGAAACCTGGGGTGATGGGATTACGCCGATCGCAGCGGCCCATCTGGCAGGGGCGAAAAACCTAACCCTGGACAACGTGCAGCATTCGCCCCGCCCCGATCGGATCTGGTACGGTTCACCGGAAGTGGTGGAACAGTGGTGTTCGTATTTAGATTGAGGTTTGGTCGCTCATCAATCCAACTGGAGATCGCCATTTTGGTTATTAGGTAACAATTCAAAATTCAAAATTCAAAATTCAAAATTTTTAAAAAATTAGATCCGGGGGGAGCTGATCCTGAAATAGGGTTTTAATGATTTTGCGGACTGTATGAAATCCTCCGTCGAAATAGGCGGCACCGAGGAGGGCTTTTAAGGTTTGCACGAGGGCTGCTGGTGTTTCATCGATGCGTTCGGCTTTTTCGGCTTCGCTGAGTTTGATAAAGGGGCCAATCATCAGGGCCTCGCTGAGACTGACCAGGCTCGCTTCGGCTAATCGGGAGGCTAACCAATCGCTAATTTCAGCTTCGGTTTGGTAGCCCGATCGCAGGGCGAATTCGGTCAGGATCAGACGCAGGATGGCATCACCGACTATGCTATAGGCGATTTGATCGTCGCAGGGTTCCCCGGCCTCCTGACGGGCGATCGCGTAGGAGGAACGGATCAGCGATCGTTTGAGGATTTCCTTATCAAAGAAAAAATAACCTAGCTTCTGTTCAACTAACATGAGGAGATGGCCAGTAATGTTGACGGGGCAAGGATTAATCCATCAAATAGCCTACCTTATCGGTTTTCTCCCAGGGCAGATCTAAATCGACCCGCCCCACTTGGCCAAAGGTTGCTAGTTTGCGGAAAAAACCATCGGGATGGTGTGCAGGCAATCCCCGCAGGTCAAATTGCTTGACAATCCCGGCTAGCCGAAAGTCAAAATGTTGACCCAGGCGGCGAATAATTTCGGCTTCGGGAACTTTGCCAGTGCCAAAGGTTTCAACTTCGATGCTGACGGGGCCTGCCTGTCCGATCGAATAGCTCAAATGCACTTCACATTCTTCGGCGAGGCCAGCGGCGACGACATTTTTCGCAGCATAACGGGCGGCATAGGCCCCAATACGATCGATGCGCAGGGGATCTTTGCCACTGAGGGCGGCGCTACTGTGTTTGGAATATTCGCCATAGGTATCAATGCCATTTTTGCGTCCGGTTAGGCCAGCATGGATTAGGGGACCGCCGGTCAGCACCGGGCCATTGGGGTTAATAAAAATATGGGTGTTGGCATCGGGTTGTAGGGGTTCGTCGGCAAAGGCGGGGGTAATCACCTGGTCCTGAATATCGCTCTGAAGTTGTTTCAAGCTAGGGAAATCCAGTGTATTTTGACTGACTTCGATCGTCACGCTATGGATACGGTGGGGTTTGTGATCGTTATATTCGATGCCTACCTGGGTTTTGCCATCGGGGGCGAGATAGGGTAGTTGATGTTGGCGAGCCTTATCTAGGTATCGGGCTAACTGATGGGCTAGCCAGATCGGTAAGGGTAAAAGTATTGGGGTCTGGTTGCAGGCAAACCCAAAGAGATTGGCCTGGTTGCGAACGGGAATGCGATCGATGGCCGGATCATCTAACTGATATTCATCAAAATTTTGCATCTGATCGGGAGATTGCTCTTCAATGCTGGAGAGGATCGAGCAATTATGGCCGCGAAAGGGGGGATGATTGTAGCCGACTTGATCAATCACCTGGCGGGTAATCGTGGTGAAATCGATCGATCGCTTAGCAACAAATTGGACCGACAGAAACACGATCGCTTTGGAAACAGCACATTCAGTTAATACTCGTGCTTGGCGATCCTGTTGCAGCAGGCGATCGACGATCGCGTCACTAATCTGGTCGCACAACTTATCGGGGTGACCCGGTGTGACTGATTCCGACGAAAACATACAATTGTGGCGCATGGTTTCCCTCCTGGTCAGGCATATAATTCAGGCATATAATTCGGGATTTAATTCGGGATTTAATTCGGGATTTAATTCAGGTATCCAGGGCTGGGTTAGTTTTGGTGGCTTCGTTAATCAGTAAGGGCAACACTGCCGCCGTGGCAATCACCCCATAGTCCCAGGGATTAAGGGGCGCAATCTTGAGCAGTTTCCCTAGGCCCGGTACCACCAGGGGTAAGAGTTGCAAAACTAGGGCACCCACGATCGCCACTTCGACATAGGGATTACGGGGTAACGGCTCGGCATCAAACCAGCGGTGGGTTTCGGAACGGCAGCTAAAGGTGTGTAAGACTTGCCCGATCGTTAAACTCATGAACGCCACCGTACTCGCCTTGGGACCCAGGCCGTATTTCAGCAGGGCATAGCCATAGGCTGCGAGGGCGAACATGGACAAAACACTGGCTTCAATCCCAATCCGTTGAAAGTCCTGGTTGCGGATAATCGGGGTATTGGGGTTACGAGGTGGTTGATTCAGGACACCCGGTTCCGGCGGCTCCAGGGCTAACCCTAAACCGGGAAAGACATCGGTCACCAGGTTCAACCAGAGCAATTGCAACGCATTTAGGGGTTCACCCCAGCCGAAGAGGGTCGCGATCGCCATGACAATAATTTCACTCAAATTCGTCGCCAGCAGAAAATGCACGGACTTGCGAATGTTGTTATAGATCGTGCGGCCCTGGCTGACGGCATCAATGATCGTACTCAGGTTGTCGTCCTGAATCACCACATCCGCCACCTCATGCACCACCCCGGCCCGACCTGACCCCATCGCCAGCCCGACATTGGCCGCTTTCAAAGCAGGCGTATCGTTAATGCCATCGCCGGTCATTGCCACAACCTTGTCTGTGGCTTGGAGTGCCCGCACGATTTGCAGCTTATCCGCCGGACTGATCCGGGCAAAAATATCCACCTTATCCGCAAGGGCGGCGAGGGCCTCCGGCTCCAAAGTGGACAGATCATAGGCATCGAGGATTTTCAGTTGACGATCGCGATTCAAATTCAACTGCCGCCCGATCGCGTAGGCCGTGGGACTTTGATCCCCCGTCACCATGACCGTATCAATCCCCGCCTGGTGGAATTGTTCAATCAGGGTGGGGACACCCTCCCGGATCGGGTCTGCCAGCCCGACCAGACCCACCCAAACGAGATCCTGCTCGATGTGATCTGGCTCAATGCGATCGGGATCTAGATCCGAACCCGTTGCTAATTCCCGATAGGCGATCGCCAACACCCGCAGGGCGCGATCGGCCAAGGCTTGATTGGCCATCTCCAAGGCTTGCTGATCTTCCAGGGTTAACGGTTTGACGACACCTTGATCCAGAAACGCCCGACAGCGCGCCAACACCTCTGGCGGACTGCCCTTGACCGCCACCCATTGCGACCCGTCGGGCATGGCATGAACCGTACTCATCAGGTTACGGCTATCGGTGCGGGGATTGAGGTGCCGCCGGGGATAGCGTTGGCGCAGGTCCAGCACATCGAGGGATTGGGCGATCGCCAAATTCACTAGGGCATTCTCCGTCGCCGTGCCCTTGACGGCATAGGTGCCATCAGCGGCCTGGGTGATCTCGCTTTCGCTGCACAGAGTGCCAATTTCGAGCAGGCGTTGGAGGGCGATCGCATCGATCGCGGTGGCTGTCCCCGTAAACTCGGCTTGGCTGATCTCGCCCGTGGGAGTAAGTTCCAGGGCTGCCGTCGCCATCTGGATTGCCACCACTGCCATTTGGTTACGAGTTAGGGTTCCCGTCTTATCCAGACACACGACCTGCACCGATCCCAGGGTTTCCACTGCATTCAACCCCCGGATCAGGATCTTACGCTGGCGCATATTCTGAATCCCCAGGGCTAGGGTTGTCGTCGCCACCGTGGGCAACCCTTCCGGCACCGCCGCTACCGCCAACGAAATCGAGGTTTTCAGAATTTCCAGCCACCCGTAGCCCCGCCCCAAGCCCACGGCAAAGATAGCACCGCACACCCCGCCACAAAGCAGCACCAACTGGCCACTCACCTCAGCCAACTGGCGCTGAAGCGGCGTCTCCATTACCTGGGTCTCCCCCACCAGGGTTTGGATTTTGCCCATTTCCGTGGCTGATCCTGTGGCCGTCACCACCGCCAGCCCTTCGCCGCCGACGATAAATGTGCCCTTAAACACCATGTTTACCCGTTCTGCCAGGGGCACCATCGCCGCCCCCAGTTCCACGACCCGCTTACTAACGGCGACACTTTCCCCCGTCAGGGCCGACTCATCAATACCCAGGTTATTGCTTTGAATCAACCGCGCATCCGCCGCCACATAATTCCCCGATCGCAGCAGCAGCAAATCCCCCGGCACGACTGCTTCGATCGGAATCGTCACCACCGTCCCTTCCCGCCGCACCTGTACCAGCGGACGATCGCCCTGCCGCAGGGATTGGATAATCTTCTCCGACTGGCTTTCCGTCACATAGCCAATCACTGCATTAACGCCCACCACCCCCAGGATCACGATCGCGTCCACCAGGCCCCCCGTCAGCCCCGATAGGATGGCCGCCCCACTCAGCAACGCCACCGGCCAAGTGGTGAACTGCTCCAGAATCATACTCAAGTCCGATCGTCCCGCCGCCGCCACCAGTTGATTCGGCCCATATTCCGCCAACCGCTGCTCCGCCGTCGCCATTGATAGACCGAGATTGACCTCAGTCCCCCACCGCTGCAACACCCTATCCAAAGGCAACTGATACCACGCCTCCCCCCCCATCTCCCCAGCCTCTTGTACAGCCTCTCGTACAGCCTCTCGTAGAGCCTCTTGTGGGGTAGGCGTTCCGCCTGCCCCGCCTTGCTCCTTGCTCCTTGCTCCTTGCTCCTTGCTCCTTGCTCCTCCCTCCCACAACTGCATCGCCTCCCGCAACCGCCCCTCAATCTCCGCCACCGGACACTCCGGCTTGAACCGAATCAACACACTGCTAGTTAACGGATTTGCCGTAACCGCCAGAATATCGGGATCAGCAGTCAGATAATCTTCGAGATAGTGTTGCAACGGCAGCGATCGATATAAAGCAGTGACCTTATATCTCGCTCTACCGGGGACTTGGGTATGAATTGCCTGAATCACGGCCCGTCACTATAAATTTGTGTATTTTGTGTTGCATATTTGTATTTTTTATTGTGTATTTTTTATTGTGTATTTTTTATTGTGTATTTCTATGGTGTGTGTAGGGGCAGATTACGGTAAATGTTTTCCTATTAACCGATATCCTGATTAACTCACCCCAGTAGGATTTTGAATTTTGAATTTTGAATGTTGGACTTTGAATGTTGAATTTTGAATGTTGAACTGACAGCCGGGACGGCTATCCCACAAGAGGGGGACTTTCGGTTTCTGGGATATCGTTAGGGGCTGTTTCCCCATTGCGGTTGAGGATCACAAAACTGTCGAAGGCGTACCAGAGGAGGACATACCAGGGGATTGCGTCTAACTGTAACCCTTTGGTGAGTAATTGTCGGAGCGCGATCGCGCCCAGTGCCAATGGCACCAACGTCTTCAAGTCTAGCCAGCCACGGGTGAGGCTGCGGGTTTGGGTATCGAGGCTGGTGGCGATCGCGTGCAATTCCGTGGTCATACGGGCAGTGGCTGGGGTAGGTCTTTGCCGCTGGTCGATTAGGTCGGCTTGAACTTCAGCGGTGAGGTCTTCCCAATGTTCCTGGGCGGCGGCGATCGCCTCGCGCCCCTGTTCCGCGATCGTGATCCCCTGCTTCAGCCACGGGCGCACGGTGGGGTCCTTGGCGGCGGCGTTGAAGGCCACCATCGCTGGGGCAACGATGAGGACGGCTAACCCAGAGAGAACCTCCGAGGGGGACGGTAGGGCAAAGTTGGCATCGGGGGTAGAGGCAGTCATCGTTCTCGCACCAGTTCTACTACTACTCTACTCCGAAGAATTGGGGGTGGGAGCCTGGGGAGGATAGCCGTCTGAGTCGATCGCAGACTCGGCTCTTTTCAGGGCGGGCAAGATGTTTACCCCACAATGGTTTGTTGGCGATCGGCTGAACCTGCGATACTTGGGATGTTGTGGGAGACTTGGAATACTGGGATGCAACCGATGATGCCGCTACTGACCCCGGAACAACGGACCAAACTGGATAACACCGAGGATGCGCTGTTTTACGTCATGCCGCGGTTTGTCACCCATGTGGACGATCACTTTATCGAGCAACTCACCCAGGTGTACCGGGAGCATCTGCGGCCCTCGATGCGGGTTTTGGACTTGATGAGTAGTTGGGTATCCCATTTACCGGCAGAAATGGCCTTTGCCCATGTGGAGGGGCATGGCATGAATGCGGCGGAGTTGGCGGCGAACAGCCGCCTGGATCATTATTTTGTGCAGAATTTGAACCAGGACCCCGTGTTGCCCTTAGCGTCGGCCAGTTTTGATGCGGTGCTGATTGCGGTCTCGGTACAGTATTTACAACAACCGGAACTGGTGTTTGCTGAAATTCGACGAGTGTTGCAACCGGGTGGGGTAGCGATCGTGAGTTTTTCTAATCGGATGTTTTACCAAAAGGCGATCCAGGCATGGCGGGATGGGACCGATCGCGATCGCCTTGCGTTAGTTGAACAATATTTTGCCAGTGTTCCTGGCTTCAGTCAGCCAGAGGTCGTTGCCGATCCCGGTCCAGCCTTCAGTGCCCCGCTGCAATGGCTAGGCGTTCAGAGCACTGATCCTTTTTACGCGGTTATTGCCTATGCGCAAGTCGCCTAGTAGCGTTTCGGTTCCCTCCTGCTGGGTCATGATTGCCCTGCCCCACTCTTCTGGCTACCTGGAGCGCTACCTGGAGCGCCTGATATTTGACCTCAGCGATAGGGGTGGTATGCTGCTTTCCCCATTGGTTGAATATGCCAAACTGAATCCAGAGAACGATCGCGCTTCGGAGTTTTACCTGCCATGAGCACACCGATTGCTGAGCCGCTGACACCGACTGTGGATGCCCCCCGACGCTACCTGCCGGAAGAGTACCTGGCAATGGAAGTGGAGGCTGCCGAGCGCCATGAATACCGTGATGGAGAGATTATCCCAATGGCTGGCGGTACCCCTAACCACAATAAATTAGCGCTGAATCTAGCAACAGCCTTAAATTTTGCCCTGAAGCGTCAACCTTACGAGGTATACATGACGGATCAGCGACTTTGGATTCCTAATCATCCGACCTATACCTATCCCGATATCATGGTTGTCGCGCAACCTCTGGTCTATGCACCCGATCGCCGTGATACGCTTACGAATCCCCTGCTGATTATCGAAATTCTATCGCCTTCGACGGAAACTGATGATCGGGGTACTAAATTTGCCCTCTATCGCACGATCACCAGTTTTCAGGAATATATATTAGTGGCTCAAGATCGGATTTACCTGGAGCAATATACCAAAACCAACGATCGCCAATGGTTATTTACGCCCTATACGGCAACCGATACAGCGGTAACCCTGGATAGTCTGAATCTGGAAATTGCGATCGCGGATATCTACGATAAGGTGGTGCTTGCGTAGATGTTACGTCAATGCATGATTCAACAGATCTTAATGGCAGAGCCAGAAATTTGTTGCCTACTCGCCTAGCCTGCTGACCTCAGCATAGTGATATTTCCCTGATCAAGCTTCTGGCTGTTCGTGAAGTCGCTAGTCTTAGCAGGCTATTTGTAAGCAGTCGCCCATAGATTCAAGTCCTCGATGGTTACAGTGACGTTTGTGAACCCGGCTTGCCGAAGTTTATCCGTAAGCGTGTCAGCCGTAAATCCGGTTTTATGGGCCATGTAGTGGTTACCACGGGCAATATCATAGCCATAGCCATACAGGATATCGATCGCGGCAATGGGTCCGACTGCCGAAACATAAAGGGGGTCTTCTAAATTACCTTGGGCTACATGCTCTGCCACGCGTTGCAAATTCGGTAAGGTAATCACCACCTGTCCGCCTGATTTTAAGACACGATAAAATTCAGCTAGAGCTATCGGAACCTCGTGATGATAAATATGCTCTAGGCTATGGGAGGAATAAAGCGCATCAACGGAACCCGTGGCAACAGCACTTAAGTCGGTAATTGAACCTAGTAAATCGGGTTGAACTGCCGGGTCGATATCGAGGCGAATTTCCTGCCATGCGGGCGATCGAAACTGTTCGGGTAGCTTATTGGGATTGGGTGCGCCACAACCCACGTGTAACAGTAATTTGCGATCGCGATTCACTGGGGTCATCGTCTCGGCAGTCAGCAGAGCCGCTAGTTGTGCCAGGGCCTCATGGACCACCTGCTGATAAAAGCTTTCCAAGGCCCGTAAGGGTTCGCCGTCTTCGTATAAGCACTGCTTGCCTGCCTGAATACTCGCAGAAATCTCGTGTCGCCATGCGGGATCGTGGCCGAGCCGAACCGCAATGTCAATATACTCATCGATATCACGGGCGATCGTGGCCGTTACCCCAATCCGGGTTAAGATGCCATAAGATTGGCGCCCCCGCATTAGTTTACCGGGGCAGGTAACTACCGGTAAGTTACATACTAGGCTATCTAAGGTGGTCAAACAACCAGAAAACTCAAATGTATCGAGAAAAACATCCGCAATTCGATAAAAACTAAAGTAGGATTTGGAGGATTCCCTGGGGAGAAAAACCACATAGTCATCCGCGTTGAGTCCCTGGGCGGCAAAAGCCCGCTGGAGTCGTTCGGCCAACTTTTGGGTAATCTGGGGGCTAAGGTGAGATTCCACAAAAACAAACTTGGCTTGAGGCACCCGTTGCGCGATCGCGACCCAAACATGATCGTACTGCGGTAAATATTTTTGTAAGGACTGAATACAGAGATAAACAATCGCATCGGCAGGTAACCCATAATCTTGGCGAGTTTTCAGAGTTTGAAGATCAATATTGGGTTCATTACAGTAGATACCAAGATTGGGCAAGCGAATCAGTTTTTCTGTATAGTCCTGATCCGCATCTGGTCGTTCCATTAACTCATTGGAAAGGAAATAATCGATCGTCGGTGAGCCAGTGGTGAGTGGATGTCCCCAGGTCACACATTGCACGGGCGCTAATCGCAATACCGATAATTGCGACATAATTTGCTCCATACCGACTTCAACGAAGACTAAAATGTGTAGATTCTGCGCTAAGACCCCTTGCGCAATGGTATTGAGATCATCCGGAAATTGCAGAAACACATCACTATAGAGCCTAAAAGCTTCCGTAACAAAATCGGGTTTGGGTTTAATTTGAAAACAATAGACCTCGAAGCGATCGCGATCGTGGTGTCTCAGCCAATTGAGGAACAGCTTATTGACGACTCCGCCTGAGGAGATGTTTGCTGAAATATAACCAACGCGAATTTTCTGACCAGCCTCTAGGGGTGGCATCGTGCGCGGTTGACACCAAAAGGGATAATGGGTCGCAAGAATTTGGTGGATCAAACCAGCCCACTGTTGTTGTAACTCGCGATCGTTCTGGTTTTGATAAATCACATAAAAATTACTTTTCAACCGGGGAAACGTGAGCGCACCTTCACGACTTTCGGGAGTTGCCAGATTGATATGATCTTGTAACTGCCTCAACCCTTGGGCAAATTGCGATCGATATTGTTCAAGTTCCTCAACATCCGTGTAGATAATTGGTAGCATCAGCAGGGCTTCTGCCTTCAGATACAATACCAAAGGTAACTGTTCACTACCCCGTTGGGCAACGGCGATCGCGGCTTGTACTTGTCCCGTATCTTGCAGCGCATAAATCCAATGCAGATACAGATCTAAGGATTGGGGATGGTGTTGGACAGCGACTTCATAGATCTGAATGGCGGCTTCAAATCGATTCTCTTTTTGATAACATTGGGCCAAGGTCAGATAAAGAGCCAGTTCGGTAGTGCCTTGTTCCAAAAAATTTTCATAGTGGGTAATGGCTTTGGCATACTCCTTGCCATAAAAACTGGCATTACCCAAATATCGCTCAGCCAGTAGCGACTCATTCTGGGCTTGATAAACCAGAGCTAAATTCTGATGAACATCCGGTTGATCATATTTCAGATCAATTGCAGTTTTATAGGCTTTAATCGCTGCTTCTAAATCACCCTTTATGGTGAGGAGATTACCCAGGTTTAAGTAAGCACCAAAAAACTTCGAGTCAATACTAATGACGCGACGGAGGATTGCCTCGGCGGCATCCAGTTGTTCGGCCTGCATAAGCAGATTGCCAAGATTGTTATAGGCTAAGAGATTATGCTGATCGAGGGCGATCGCCTGTTGGTAAGCCGTCATTGCCTGTTCGGTATGACCAATCGCCGTCAAAACTAAACCGCAGTTGTAATGCAGGACCGATTGCTCCGGAGCCAGCGCTAGGGCACGGTTGAGCATCGCGATCGCCGACTCGTAATCCTCATCTAGGTAGTAGGCCATCCCTAAATCGCGCCAAAGGTTAGGGTTTTCAGGTGCCCAGTAGAGAGCTTCTCGGTATTTCGCAATTGCTGCGGGGAGTGCCCGTGCATGGTGATAGGTGAGCGCCTCCGCGTGCAGTTCCCGTGCCACCTGTTGCTGGGCCGTTTGTCCCAGACTCGCGATCCCTTGAATCAGGGTTGGGCAGGTTTGCCCTTCTAATTTTGGAGGCAAGGGATGGGTTTGGTGGCGGTCCCAAGCGTAGAGTCGATAGGGCTGATGGGTCGGGACCGCTTGGGCCTGATCACCCCCCATGGTAGGTATCCGGTCTAATAACTGACATTCGGGCGTGGTCAAATGAAAATCTTGACTGGCTTGCTGCACTGCCTCCCAATCTGCCACCGCAATCACAATGAGGGCGCGATCGGCGAGAAAGGGCTTGACAAGGTTCAACCCCATCAGCACCGATCGATAATCGTAGGCAGCATCATAAAAGTAAAGGCCAATTTTAGGGGCTGACGGCTGCGATCGCAGTTCGACAAAAAATGCCTCGAAATCTTGATAGTAGAAGGTGACTTGGTCTGACAGATCGCGATCGGTCAGATTCTCCAGCAAAATATCAAAATTATCTTGAAACGGATCAAACTCGGAAAAATCATCGATCGCATAGGCAAGGGCATTGGGATGTTGGTGCAAGGCACCAATCAAACTACGCCCCTGGAAACACCCCACCTCACAGTAGATCTCCTGTGGTTCTAGGTACCCGATCGCGGTATTCAGCAGGTGTAACAGTGCCGGCGAGGTGGTCCCCCGAACCTGTTGGCAAAGGGTGCGAAACGGCTGCTGCTGCGGGTTGCTGGCGGGATCGTTCCCGGTTTCCGTGGCGGCGAGGGCGGTCAGGAACGCTTGATAATCCATAGTTCACCAGAGCCAACACAATAATAAATGCCAATTTACGGCTGATTGACTGCCGACTGAATGACGATTGAATACCGATAGCTTCACGCCGCCAAAGGCGTATCGCGACGGCCTCTTTAGCTTACCCAAAGACGATCGCACGGATAACAGGGAACGGATAATAGGGAACGGATAACAGGGAGATGACAGCCCAAGCTCCTAGCGACCCAAAACCGTAGGATTCCCCAGATCAAACACCCCCGCCACACATCCCACCATCAGCGTTGCCAACGTTGCTGCCCAAAGCGCCTTCCAGCCAATACGGGTAATCTCCAGACGACGATCGGGCACTAGGGTGGTCAACCCTCCCACAAAAATGCCGTAGGACGGGATATGGGCAAAGCCGCACAGGACATAACTCACAATCAACAGGGTACGCTGACTGATGAGGCCCTGACTGGAGAGGAGTGCGAGTTGTTGATAGGCAGGAATTTCCGTTGAGAGGAACCTTTGACCGATGAGGACTGAGGCTTGCCACAGTTCCGTCGGATTCAGAGAAACCCCCGTCAGAAACGTGAGGGGAACCAACAGAAATCCCTGAATATTTTGCAGCGTCACGGTCTGAAAGACGCGGCCAATCGTATGCAGGACGGCATTCTGACTCTCGCTAAGGGCCGCTAGATTGGCAAAAAACAGGTTGAGCAGGGCCACTAACCCCAGAACAGCGATGAGCAGAGCCGCGATCGTGGCCGCTAACTTGACCCCCTCGGTGGCTCCCGTAATCAAGCTACTGATCGGATCAAGGGTGTCTTCATCGACGGTTGGTGCGGGTGTCCCAGCCGCATTCATCGGCCCATAGGGGACTGTCGTCGTTGGCACCTTACCCAGGGTTTCCGGCTTTCCCGTTTCCGGCACCAGAATTTTCGCCATGATGAAACAGGCTGGGATGGACATGATCGAGGCCGACACCAGATGCCCCGTGATGCTGGGGAAAACGGGCCGCAATAACCCGGCATAGAGGGCCAATACCGTCGAAGCAATACTGCCAAAACAGGTGGCTAGGATGGCACAGAGTTCACTGCGGGTCATGCGTTGCAAAAAAGGCCGCACCACCAACATCGACTCAATCCCGACAAAAATATTGGCCGCCCCACAGAGGGCCTCCGCTCCGCTCAGGTTCATCAGCCACCGGAAAAGACGGGCAAAGGCATTGACGATCGGCTGGATCAAATTCAGGCTATAGAGCAACGACATCAGGGCAGAGAAAAAGATCAGGATCGGCAGTGCCCGGAAGGCAAAGATATACCCCACACTAATCATGTCGGGGCTGAGGCGATCGCCGGCCACGGGAATATAGGGAGGGATCACCGCACGGGCAATCCAACGTCCCGCGAGGATCGGTCCGGGGGGATTGGCGGGATCAGGCACCAACACGGCCCCAAACACAAACCGGGCACCCGCTTCCGTGGCATCCAGGATGGCATTAAACCCATCACTGAGCACCAACAAGAGACTGCGGGTCAGCGGCACGGAAAAGACTAGGAGGCCCAGCACAAATTGCAGCACAATCCCCCAGGCAATCAGCTTCCAGGGAACCTGGCGACGGTGCTCAGATCCCAGCCAAGCAATGCCACACAGGGCAAAAAGACCCATGAACGATACAAGATTTAACCCGGACATGCCATCCATCCGTCGGGACTGTCCCCCTTAAACTAACCAGAGATTCACGATGAAGACTCGCTATGACGATAGCGTACTGCACAATGTCCCCTAACCCCGTTCTGGTCATCAGCCCCAATCGTCGCTACCCTGGATGTAGTTTTTCTTAACAGTGCGGCTGATTTATGTTGAATCGTGCGGCAACCCAACCCGTCGTGATGGCAGAGCCATCCCCCTATCTCCAGCTAACGTGGGAAGACCCGACCACCCGTGAAGCGCAACAGTTGTCGTTTACGCCGCCCCTTGCTATTGGCCGGGAATTAGGCCAAATGCCGGAAACCTTGTCGGGCCAATCGGTGTCGCGCTTGGAACTGCGTCATCCCCAGGTGTCGCGTTTCCATGCGTTAATCACCCACAGCCAGCAACAGCTTTATATCCAAAACAACAGTGCCAACGGGACCTTTCTCAATGGCCGTCTGCTTCCTGGCGATCGCCATCCCCTGTTCAGTCACGATACCGTGCGCATTGGGCCTTATAAAATTACCGTCACCTTGTTGCAGGGGGATGAGGCCAACAGTACCGAACTGACCCATCCTGCCTTACCCCGATCGCTGCCGGTGCCCCCCTCCTCCCGGCAACAACTCCTGGTGTGGTTCGCGGGCATTGGCTTACTGCTGCTGATGGGCTTTAGTACCTGGGCGATCGCCCATGCGATTCTGGAGCGATCGCGCCCCACGGTTGAGCCAACGTCATCGCGATACACCTTTGGTGTCGCGAAGCTATCGGCGCGGTTGATCGACAGGGCTGAATTGACTTGAGATCATGGGCTGGCAACGACTATTTGGGTTGATTCTGTTCTGCTTGGCCCGGTTCTGGCGAGTCAAGGCAGTGCGACCCAGACGAGCAAGTCTTCGACGATACGCCAGGGGCAACGCTATGGGCCAGGGGCGGGGGTGGGGATGGGCCGGATGGACGCGCTTAGGTCTGCTTAGCCTGCTGTTTACCCTGCTGCTCATTGGTGGCAACCCATCGCCTACGACAGCCCAAATGTTAGGGAATCCGGCCAAGGCCCCGATCGTGGTGGATGGCCGATCGGTGTTTAGTGTGGGCAGTTCCGGCAACTTCACGGCGGAGGAGCGGGCCGAGATTATCAACCAGGCGTTGGCCCAGGAACTCCAGGCTAGTCTTGTGGCACGGGAACCAGTGGCGCTAGCAGTCACGGAGGAACAGCAGCAAACGATTATCCAAAGTGTCAACAGTCGCCGCAACCTGCTCACGGTAACCCAGGCCGATGTCATCCCTGGCAATACGATTGCCCGACAGGCGGAACAATGGCAACAGGAACTCACCCAAGCCCTGGAACAAGCGGCCCTAGAACGTCGCCCGAACTATTTGCGCAGGGCATTGCTCTATAGCGCGATCGTGCTGGTGACGGCGCTCCTGGTGCAGTTAGGGCTATGGGTCGCGGGGCGCTTTACGGCTCGGCACCTGCATCACTGGCAAACCGAACCCAGCCATCCGTTCCATCCCTGGGCGCGATCGCTCCGGTTATTGCTCCAACTGGCCCTGATTGGCGTGCAGATCGGGATGTGGGTTGCGGTGGGTTTCTACGTTACCGATCTCTTCCCCCAGGTCCGGGGAGGGCGCTATCGCCTTCTGGATGTCCTCACGGCTCCGATCTTTGGCGTGGGCAGTTCCAACTACTCCGCTCTGGATTTATTGTTTCTGCTGGCCTTAACCGTTGGCCTGTGGTTCCTGATTCGCGCAACCACCCAGTTCTTGCGCTTTTATATCCTCAGCCGCACCGGCGCCGATGGCCGCGTGCAACAAATGATTGCCATTTTTGTCCAAAGCACTCTCATGTTTCTGGGCGTGATTGTGCTGTTGCAATTGTGGGGCGTGGATGTGCGATCGCTGGCGATTTTGGCCAGTGCTTTGGGGGTGGGGATTGGCTTTGGGGTACAGAATATTACTAATAATTTAATTAGTGGTCTGATTATCCTGTTGGAGCGGCCCATTCAGGTGGGGGATTTTGTCAAAGTTGGGGATTTGTTGGGAGTGGTAGACCGCATTGGCGCCCGCAGCACCGAGATTCGGACGCTGGATCAGGTGACGATTATTGTGCCGAATTCCCGCTTTTTAGAGCATGAGGTGATTAACTGGAACCACGGTGATCCGATTTCGCGGCTGCGCATTCCCGTCGGTGTGGCCTATCAATCGGATGTGAAGCGCGTACAGTTAGCATTGTTGGAAGCCGCCCGGAATCACCCAGAAGTGTTGCTGAAGCCGCCGCCTCAGGTTTGGTTTGAGGCATTTGGTGAGAGTGCCCTGAAGTTTGAACTCTTGGTCTGGATCGGGGACCCGCACAAACAATTACAGGTCAAAAGCGATCTGTATTACCAGATTGAAGCCAGCCTTCGCCAAGCCGCGATCGAGGTGCCCTTTCCCCAACGAGACCTGCATTTGCGATCGCCCCAATTGGACGAAATTCTGCAACTCTGGCGTTCGCCCAGCGTCTCCCCAGGAGAATCACGCGGTCCTGTCCTCAAGGAAACCTCTGATCCTTGGCCTGCCGCCACCTCGGTTACCCCAGACCCACCGCCGCTCGCCGCTGCCCCGCAGGCGGTGTCCCCGGTGCCGGTGGAATGCCCAACGTTTTTAAGCACGATGGACCCGGAAGCGCTGGTCATGGCCATGCGATCGCCGGGGGGAATCACGATCGCCGATCGTACCTATCGGTTCAACCACTATCCCGCCTGTTTCATTGGCTCCGAAGCAGTGGCCTGGTTGATTCAGACCTATGACTGTACCCGTGCAGCGGCCATTCAAGCTGGACAATGGCTCCTCGATCAACATTATCTGGAGGCGGTAGAAGGGGAAAATACCTTTCAGGATGGCTATGGCTTCTATCGCTTTGCGATCGATGCAGAGCAATTACGAGCAACCACGGGCGATACCCCGATGAAATAAGTCACCTCAGAATTTTTTGGGGTACCCCTAGTCGATTTCCCGTTGGTAACGCTACACAAACAACTAGACAATTCTGCAAGGTTTATCGTAGGTACGGGGCAATTGCATAGATGGGTCGTAGGGGCAGGTTTGCCAGGATCGATGATGCCTACAGACAATCTTGATAAACCTGCCCCAATCCAAGATTTCCCGGCAAACGTAGCATAGGGCAGGTTCATCAATATTATCGGGTGAAAAAAATAGCAATCCCAGAGGATTCGTGACAGGAGCCAGAGCTATGTCTCCTGATACCAGCTAATCAAGGCGAGGTTTAGACCGGATGTTGCCCGTAAAAGGGGACTGCTGTTGACCAGTGGGGTCTTTGGCCCTGTTGCCACGCTGTTGCCGCCAGGGTGAACACGCCCGTGACAGTGTGCCCCAGATTGCCTTCGGTCTGAATCAAGGTATAGGGGTCAGGCCAAGTGGCGAGGGTTTGCTGCCAACGATCGGGACTGAGGGTCGTATCGGCGAGAACGGGCACCAGATCACCGGTTCCTGGCTGGGGACGATAAATGCCTACAAAGATTTCCCCGCGCTGGGCGGGCAGTTGGATAGCGCGATCGTGGTCGGGGGGCAGGTCGGACTGGGTCGCGGCGATCGCGGCTAGGGTAGAAATAGCAAACAGGGGAATCGCTAACTGTTGGGCCAGGGTGCGGGCGGTGACGACCCCGATGCGGGTGCCCGTGAAGCTGCCGGGTCCTTTGGCCACTGCGATCCAGGTGAGGTCGGTCCAGGTATAGGGTTGGATAAATTCGGCCAAGTAAACCTGAAGGTGGCTAGAAAGTTCCCGGCCTAGCTCCCAAGTTTGCTGCTTTTGAATCCTCGCTTCCTGCCCTAGGGCCAGCCCCAGTTCTGGGCTAGGGGTATGGATGGCTAAGGCCAGAGGAGACATTGGTGGAGATGAGTGCAAAAGGACACGCGTTGGGGAGCGTCGATCGTCAGAAGCGCCTGAAGCCAGGATATTCCGTAACACTGATAACTGTTATTTCCCGTAGTCTTGCCCCTATCCTTAGGAAGACCTGAGGAAGAATGGGACCCATCATAGCAGATGATCACAGCGATCCTGCTCCCTGTTGCCGCCCATTTCCTGTCCACCCTGAGTCCTTATTTACCATGCGCCCGATTCCCATGATGCAGCATTCTAATCCCCTGGCTATCCTCAAAACCTGCTCCCTGCTAGTGTTGGCGAGTTGCCTGGTGAGTGCCTGTACCCCCTCAACCCCCACCGCCACGGAAAGTCCTGCTGCCACGGATAGCCCAATGGCCACGGAAGCCACCCAAACCACCGGCTCCTTTACGGTGGGCTTGATTATGGTAGGTCCCAAAAATGATGCGGGCTGGAGCGAGTCCCACTTTGAGGGGATGGAATATGTTATGGCTAAGCAGCCGACGGTCAAGGTCGAGTATGTCGATAAGGTCAACCCTAGCGATCGGCCCAATGTGAAAGGCTCCCAAGTGGCGGATGATCTGATTGCGAAGGGAGCCAAGATGATTATCTTCAACTCCGACGACTTCAAGGATGATGCCCTAGAGACTGCCCAGAAACATCCGGACGTGGCTGTCATTCAGGCAACGGGCGACTACGCTTGGGAGGACGGGAAAAACTACAAAAATCAGCCGAACTTGGGCAATATCATGCCCCAGATGGAGTATGGTCGGATGATTGCGGGCTGTGCCGCTGCCCTAGCCACAGAAACGAGTAAGATTGGCTTCCTGGGTCCCCTGATTAACGATGAAACCCGTCGCCTGGTCTCTGCCGCCTACCTAGGGGCTGATTATTGCTGGCAAACCTATCGCAATAAGAACCCCGAGGATCTCAATTTTAAGGTCACCTGGATTGGCTTTTGGTTCAATATTCCCGGTGTTACCCTTGATCCCACCCAGGTCGCCAATGATTTCTATAACGGGGGGTACGATGTCGTCATGACCGGGATCGATACCCCAGAGGCCGCCGTAGAAGGACAGAAAGCGGCCCAAGCGGGGAAAGCGGTTAAATTTCTCCACTACACAACCCCCAAGGGCTGTGAACTGGCCCCAGAGATTTGTGTCGGCGTGCCGGTTTATAACTGGGGTCCCCTCTATCTCAAGGCGATTACGGATGCCCAAGCCGGGAATTTTAAGGGGGATTTTGTTTGGGCACCGCCTGATTGGAGCGACATCAATAACCCCGATACTTCTGCCGTGGGCTTTGTCATGGGCAATGCCCTCAATGCGCAAAACCGCCAATTCCTAGAAGCGTTCATCAAAGGCTTAGGTGACGGCAGCATTAATCTCTATCAAGGTCCCCTCCAGTTTCAGGATGGCACCCCTTTCCTGGCCGCCGGGGAAACGGCGACACCAGTTCAGATTTGGTATATGCCAAAACTGCTCAAGGGCATAGAAGGTCCCAGTTCTTGATGCTCCAGTCTCCGTTGACGATCGCGTGACCGTCCAATCTCAGGCGATCGCAAGCCAGTTGTGGGGTAGGCATCCTGCCTGCCTTCTAGACAGCCGAGGTAACTATCCCACGAGGTGGCTATCCCAATACTTAGATGGGTGTTCTATTGAACCTATGCCCGATCGTCCCCAGTCTGTACGCGAATCGCTGTCCCAGAGGCCGTAATCAACAGCAACGACCCCGATTGATCTACCGAGACCGTCCCCGTATCCATGTGGATACCGATCACCGCATTGGCTCCCAACCGCTCCGCCCGCCGACTCAACTCATCCAGGGCTTCCTGCTGACCCCGTTTGAACACCTGCTCATAACTGGCCGTGCGTCCCCCGACAAAATCGCGAATCCCGGCAAAAAAGTCGCGAAAGGCATTGGTCCCATAGACCACCTCTGCCGTCACCACCCCCAGGTAACGCTCGACGATCGCCCCCTGAATAATATCCGTCGTTGTCAGTAGCATCCCACTCGCTCCGCAAGCACTTCCCCCAGTCTACAAAGTCCAGAGCCAGGCAGTCCGCGATCGCCCCCAGCGTACCCTAAGAGACTGTCAATCCTGATTTAGTTGGTTGGGCCAAACCCCGTGCGACCCAACAAAGCCCTTAAATGTTTTGGATCTCGCCAACTCGACCCCAACCGATAATCCCCTAGTTTCGCGATGCCAGAGCACTCACCCAAACGTGGCCCCAACAAATCACCCGATCGGCCCCCAAGTCTGATCACCCGATCGGCCCACAAGACTTAACAAAAAAATTGACATGGGTAACACGTTCTTCATATACTAAAAGACTGTTGAAAATTTTTATGTGACTAGGTTCAGCCTCGATCGCCCCATGCCAACGATTCAGCAACTGATTCGCTCAGAACGCCAAAAAGCGAAGAAAAAGACCAAATCCCCTGCCCTTAAAAGCTGCCCACAGCGCCGGGGGGTTTGCACGCGCGTTTATACCACCACGCCGAAAAAACCCAATTCGGCCCTGCGGAAGGTGGCCCGTGTTCGCTTGACCTCTGGCTTTGAGGTTACGGCCTACATTCCTGGGATTGGTCATAACCTGCAAGAGCACTCGGTGGTGATGATTCGGGGCGGACGGGTCAAGGACCTACCCGGTGTGCGTTACCACATCATCCGGGGGACCCTGGATACGGCGGGTGTCAAGGATCGGCGGCAGGGGCGTTCCAAATATGGGGCTAAGCGTCCCAAGGCATAGCACAGGCAGGGGCGAGGCGGGGGCTGTCAGGGAGGTATGGCTACTGTCAGGTAGCGCAAACCGGCCAGCCCAAGCAGTGGTTAATCTTGCTCTTGCGCTTAGACACACTATTGGATTATAGATTTTCAGACTTTCAGACGATTTCCAGACTTTAAAGCTCTCAAGAAGGTTCTAACAGATCATGTCGCGTCGCGGTGTTGCTCAAAAACGGTTAACGACTCCTGACCCGGTGTACAATAGTCGGTTGGTCAGCATGATGGTTCAGCGCATCATGGGAAGTGGCAAAAAATCGCTGGCCTCTCGTATTGTCTACGATGCCCTCAAAACGGTTGAGCAGCGGACCGGCAATGATCCGCTAGAGACCTTTGAAACAGCGGTTCGCAATGCAACCCCCCTGGTGGAGGTGAAGGCCCGACGGGTGGGGGGGGCAACCTACCAGGTGCCGATGGAAGTTCGGTCCGATCGCGGGACTGCCTTGGCCCTGCGCTGGTTGATCCACTTTGCACGGCAGCGATCGGGCAAATCAATGGCCGCCAAATTGGCCAACGAACTGATGGATGCCGCCAACGAAACCGGCAGTGCGATTCGCAAACGCGAAGAAACCCACCGGATGGCAGAAGCGAACAAGGCATTCGCCCATTACCGCTACTAATCATTACCGCTACTCATACAGCGGCCAGCAGGATTTTTAGGGGGCCAGTACCCGCTGACGGGTCAGTGCCTTTCACGGTTTGGGGAGAAGACTGTCGTACTCCTGAGTGTCCATTCTGGACAGGCTAGCAGCGGGGAGAGCAACCTTAAAGCTGCCCAGACAACTGTGTCGGGAATTTGTATAGAATTTTAACAAAGTAGTAATATTCATGATTGACGGCAGAGTGATAGGAGGTAGCTGTGGCTAGGACAGTCCCGCTTGAACGCATCCGCAATATTGGGATTGCGGCCCATATTGATGCGGGCAAAACAACAACGACCGAGCGTATCTTGTTCTATTCCGGCGTTGTCCACAAAATGGGCGAGGTCCACGATGGAACCGCTGTAACCGACTGGATGGCGCAAGAACGAGAACGTGGCATTACGATCACGGCTGCCGCTATCAGCACCAACTGGTTAGATCACCAGATCAATATCATTGATACCCCTGGTCACGTAGACTTCACGATCGAAGTTGAGCGATCGATGCGGGTATTGGATGGGGTGATTGCCGTTTTCTGCTCCGTTGGGGGGGTCCAACCGCAATCGGAAACCGTGTGGCGGCAAGCCGATCGCTACAAAGTGCCTCGGATTGCCTTTGTCAACAAGATGGACCGTACCGGTGCCAACTTCTACAAGGTCTATAACCAACTGCTCGATCGCCTGCGCACGAATGCGGTGGCGGTACAGATTCCGATCGGGGCCGAAAGTGATTTCCAGGGCCTGATCGATCTGGTGCAAATGCGGGCCTATATCTACACCAACGATGTCGGTACCGATATTCAGGAAACCGAGATCCCCGCAGATATGCAGGAATTGGCCGATGAGTACCGAGTCAAACTGATCGAGGCCGTGGCTGAAGCCGACGATGATCTGATGGAGAAGTATCTCGGTGAAGAGGAGATTAGCATTGCCGAGATCAAAGCGGCCCTGCGCAAGGGGACGATCGACGGTACCATTGTGCCCGTTCTCTGTGGCTCAGCCTTCAAGAACAAAGGCGTGCAACGGTTGTTGGATGCAGTGATTGATTATCTGCCCTCACCCCTGGATGTTCCCCCGATCCAAGGGACCCTACCCAATGGCGATAATGCCGAACGTCGGGCTGATGATACCGAACCACTGGCAGCCTTAGCTTTCAAGATCATGGCCGATCCCTATGGTCGCCTGACCTTCATTCGGGTTTACTCCGGTGTCCTGCAAAAGGGTAGCTATGTATTAAATGCCACCAAGGGCAAGAAAGAGCGGATTTCGCGCCTGATCGTGCTCAAAGCCGACGATCGCATTGAAGTCGATGAACTGCGGGCGGGCGACCTAGGGGCAGCTCTGGGGCTGAAGGACACCTTCACGGGCGACACGATTTGTCAGGAGGACAGTCCCATCATCCTGGAATCTCTGTTTATCCCCGAACCGGTGATTTCCGTCGCTGTCGAACCCAAGACCAAGCAAGATATGGAGAAGCTATCGAAGGCGCTCCAGTCTTTGTCAGAAGAAGATCCCACCTTCCGCGTCAGCATTGATCCAGAAACCAACCAGACCGTGATCGCGGGCATGGGCGAATTGCACCTGGAAATTCTCGTCGATCGCATGATGCGGGAATTCAAGGTGGAAGCCAACGTCGGTGCGCCCCAGGTCGCTTATCGGGAAACTGTGCGCAAGAGCGTGCGGACCGAAGGCAAATTTGTGCGCCAGTCTGGCGGTAAGGGGCAATACGGCCACGTCGTCATTGAACTGGAACCCGGCGAGCCAGGTTCCGGCTTCGAGTTTGTGTCCAAAATCGTTGGGGGGGCGATTCCCAAGGAATACGTGCCCGCAGCGGAACAGGGCATGAAGGAAGCCTGCGAATCTGGTATTCTAGCGGGGTATCCAGTGATCGACCTGAAAGCAACACTGGTGGATGGGTCTTACCACGAAGTAGACTCGTCCGAAATGGCCTTCAAGATTGCTGGCTCGATGGCGATTAAGGATGCCGTGATGAAGGCATCCCCCGTCCTCCTTGAACCGACGATGAAGGTGGAAGTTGAAGTCCCTGAAAACTTCCTGGGCGATGTCATTGGTGACTTGAACTCCCGTCGCGGCCAAGTTGAGGGCATGGGGTCGGAAGACGGAATCGCGAAGGTTAGCGCGAAAGTCCCCCTCGCCGAGATGTTTGGTTACGCAACCGACATTCGTTCAATGACCCAGGGTCGGGGTATTTTTTCGATGGAATTCAGCCACTATGCTGAAGTTCCTCGTAATGTGGCTGAAGCGATCATCGCTAAAAGCAAAGGGAACGCATAAATCACCAGAGAGGAATGTTAATTCATGGCACGCGCAAAGTTTGAACGGACTAAACCCCACGTCAACATTGGCACGATCGGTCACGTTGACCACGGCAAAACCACATTGACGGCGGCAATCACGATGACGCTGTCGGCTTTGGGGAAGGCCAAGGCTCGTAAGTATGACGAGATTGATGCCGCACCGGAAGAAAAGGCCCGTGGGATTACGATCAACACGGCCCATGTTGAATATGAGACCGATGCCCGCCACTATGCCCACGTAGATTGCCCCGGCCACGCTGACTACGTGAAGAACATGATCACTGGGGCGGCCCAAATGGATGGTGCTATCCTGTTGGTGTCTGCCGCTGATGGTCCCGAACCCCAAACCCGTGAACACATCCTGCTGGCCCGTCAGGTGGGGGTGCCCAATCTGGTGGTGTTCTTGAACAAGGAAGACCAGATGGAAGGGGAAGAGGAACTGGTGGAACTGGTGGAACTGGAAGTGCGGGAACTGCTCTCCAGCTACGATTTTGACGGCGACAATATCCCTATCATTCGTGGTTCGGCCCTGAAGGCCCTGGATGCCCTGACGGCCAATCCGTCGCTGAAGCGGGGGGATGATCCCTGGGTGGATAAGATCTATGAACTGATGGATGCGGTGGATAGCTACATTCCTACCCCAGAACGGGATGTGGACAAGCCCTTCCTGATGGCGGTGGAAGATGTATTTTCCATCTCTGGCCGGGGGACGGTCGCCACGGGTCGGATTGAGCGCGGTAAGGTTCATATTGGTGACACCGTGTCGATCGTCGGCATTCGCGAAACCCGTGACACCACCGTGACCGGGGTGGAAATGTTCCAGAAGACCCTGGACGAAGGGATGGCTGGGGACAACGTGGGTCTGCTGCTGCGCGGTCTCAAGAAGGATGACGTCGAGCGTGGTATGGTGATTGCCAAGCCTGGCTCGATCACGCCCCACACCAAGTTTGAGGCGGAAGTGTATGTCCTCAAGGATTCCGAGGGCGGTCGCAAAACCCCGTTCTTCAAGGGCTATCGGCCCCAGTTCTATGTGCGGACCACGGACGTGACCGGCACGATTGCGGACTTCACCGATGACGAAGGCGGCGCCCCCGAAATGGTGATGCCCGGTGACCGGATCAAGATGACGGTGGAACTGATCAAGCCGATCGCGATCGAGCAACAAATGCGGTTCGCGATTCGGGAAGGCGGTCGTACCGTGGGTTCTGGGGTCGTTTCCAAGATTCTGGAATAGTGCCCTAGTGCATCCCATCGCTCAATAATTTGGGCTAGCAGTCGGTCAGGCATGGCTGGCTGCTCTCCCTTGTCAATCGCTGGGTTAAGGGTCGGCTATCGTCTGGCCTATTTCCGTACCTTGACAATTGAACACATTCCCTAACTAAGATTCCTACTAACGTCCTATGGCTACTCTGCAACAGCAAAAGATTCGGATTCGCTTGAAAGCCTTCGATCGCCGCCTCCTCGATACGTCCTGCGAAAAGATTGTGGATACGGCCAATCGTACCCAAGCGACGGCGATCGGTCCGATTCCTCTGCCTACGAAACGCCGCATTTATTGTTTGCTGCGATCGCCCCATGTGGATAAGGATTCCCGTGAGCATTTTGAAACCCGTACCCATCGCCGGATTATTGATATTTATCAGCCTTCGCCGAAGACGATCGATGCATTGATGAAACTGGATTTGCCGGCTGGGGTGGATATTGAAGTTAAGCTCTAGTTGCCATTGAATACTGGTATTTGAACGCTGGTGTTTGAACGCTGGGATTTGAACCACTAAGGCACGAAGGACACGAAGGAACACTAAGTGCTATCTCTGTGTTCTCTGTGTCTCTGTGGTTTCTAGTTGATGCTGCCTTAGCTCCACCTGCTGGGATGCGCCTTGATAAGCTAGACTGAAAACAGGCTTGAGTTTTGAAATGACCTCTTTTTCGTCGATCGCTGTGCGCGAACTTCCCATTTTTCCTCTGCCGGAAGTGGTTCTCTTTCCCGGTAGACCGTTGCCGCTCCATATTTTTGAGTTCCGGTATCGGATCATGATGAATACGATCCTGGAGGGCGATCGCCGCTTTGGGGTGGTCATGTTTGATCCGGTCCGGGAAGAACCCGTGAATGTGGGCTGTTGTGCGGAGATTTTGCAATACCAGCGGTTACCGGACGATCGCATGAAAATGATTACCCTGGGCCAGCAACGCTTTCGAGTATTGGAATATACCCGCGAGAAACCCTATCGGGTTGGCTTGGTGGAATGGATCGAAGATCAACCGCCCCAGAAGGATCTCCGTCCCCTTGCCCAAGAAGTGCGCCAATCCCTACGGGAAGTTTTCTATTTATCAAATAAACTCACGGGCCAAGAGATTGAATTTCCGGAGGAAGTGCCGGACTTGCCGATCGAACTGTCCTATTGGGTGGCCAGTAATCTCTACCGGGTTGTCCCCGAACAGCAAGCTTTACTGGAAATGCAGGATACCGCCAGTCGCTTAGAACGGGAACTGGAGATCCTGACGACAACCCGCAATCACCTGTCGGCACGGGCGGCGCTGAAGGACGCGTTTCCAAGTTCCTGAGAGGTATCTGGGCACGATCGCAGCCGTGTTAACACTCTCACGAGATCATCGATCGTCTGCGTCAGGGTCCCGTGGGCCGCGGTGGCTTGATTGATTAAAATGCTGAACACCAGGGAAGGCTGATCGGGATGCTCCAGATAACCCGATAGGCTAGCGATGCCCTGCATGGCCCCTGACTTTGCTTGGATCGTGGGGGGGATGCCGACTAAGCGCCGCCTCAGGGTGCCGGTCTTGCCCATCACGGCCAAGGAATTTCGATAGGGGGCCGCATGAGGCGATCGGGCCATTGTCTGGAGGGTTTGCACAAGGACCGTAGGGGTGGCGAGATTGTGCCGGGACAGCCCTGACCCATCAGCGAGGGCATACCCCTGGCCATCAATCCCAAGTTGGTTGAGGGTGGTGGTCATTACTGCCAGCCCTGCTGCCGTTGGAGACTGGTCGGTGGCGGCCTTGACTTGGCCGAGGATCGCGAGGAGGGCTTCCGCGTAGAAGTTATTGCTGTACTGGTTGGTTTCCTGTAACAACTCGGCCAGGGGGGCAGACTGCCAAGTGGCACGGGCGATTGCACCTGTGGGTAACGAGGTCGTCGTGGCTAACCTTTCCTTAACGGTAATCCCCTGTTCCTGGAGTGCTTGCTGGAACTGTTGACCAAAATGCTCGGTGGGGTCAACCATGGCGATCGCCACGGGTTCCGGCTCCGCACCCACTCGTAGGTGACCGGCAATCTTCGCCACGGGCCGACTGAAATCTCGACCCACTTTGACAAATTCGGGGGCATCGGGTGCAACGGTTAGAGACTGGTTCTCCACCTGCCAGGTTTGCGCTGCGATCGCATCCTCCCAGATAATCCCCAAGGGTTCACCAAGACGCTGGGGGACAAGCTGCAAGGGAATAGCATTTTGATTGACGATCAAGCTACTAAGCGGGGCACCGTAACCCGCCTGGACATCCTCCCACTCCCAATTGGGATTGACAAACGTTCCCCCCAGATAGGATTCATCCAAAATCAAGCGATCGACCTGATGAATCCCCGCCGCTTGTAATTGCTTCGCCAGCGAGGTCAATCCCGTATTCGTCAAGCTGGGATCGGCCCGTCCGACAATCCGCAAAACCGTTGCGTCGGGATCAGGCACTTGGTAAACCGCCGTGCGAATCCGGAACCGGGGACCTAATTGGTGCAAAACAGCGGCAGTGCTAAGGAGTTTGGCATTGGAGGCGGGGATAAAGTAATGCTCAGCATCCCGTTCATAGAGGGTATGGGGGGGATCGGTATCCGTGACTAGGGATTGCACCAGAATCCCCCAGCGCGATCGGGCGAATTCCGGGCGATCGGTGATGTCCGTGATCGCAGCCGCTAAATCCGATGGACAGAGGGTCGGGGATGCCGCCAGACTCGGTTGAGGGGCCAAAAAACTCAGGCTACTCAGAAGAGCCATACTGGCCATACTGATTGAGGAGAAGCGCGATCGCGACCCCCCTCGCACCCCAAAGTTGCTTGCTAGCATAAAGATCATCCCGACGCCCATTACATCGATACCCATTTCCGACCATCACCCATGCCCTCTCCCTTTCCCGGTATGAACCCCTATTTGGAGAATCCCGAACGCTGGCCAGAGGTATACCATCTCCTGATCAGCCTACTGGCCAAAACCCTAAATCCGCAATTATTGCCCAAATATCGCGCTGCGATCGAAAAACGGGTCTATCAACTGACGGGAGAAGATGCCCTATTGATCGGCATTCCCGATGCCACCGTCACCCGGTTTCGGGCTACCCTGTCGATGTCCCCCTCCCCGATCGCAACTTCCGCCGTGACGACTGCCATACCCACAAGGGTAACCTTACCGATGCCCTTGGAGATTCAGGAGGGGTATCTGGAAGTGCGCGAGGTGGCCACCCAAGCCGTTATTACCGCGATCGAGGTGCTATCGCCTACCAATAAACTGACGACCCGTGGGCGGACAGCCTATGAGATCAAACGACAGGCCATCCTGGCCAGCCCAACACATCTCGTGGAAATTGATCTGTTGCGGAGTGGTCAAGCCATGTCCTATGGGGACAATCTCCGCGCTTCCCAGTACCACATTCTCGTGAGCCGTAGCCCCGATCGACCCCAGGCGGATCTCTATGGTTTTAACCTCGTGGACCCAATCCCTCGGTTTAACTTGCCTCTGGCAGAGCAGGACCTAGAACCGATCATCGATCTCCATGCTTTGCTGGATCAGGTCTACGATCGCGCGGGCTATGGGGTGGTGATCGACTATCAGCAAAATCCCATTCCCCCCCTAAACACAGCCGATCGCGCCTGGTGTGAACAAGTGCTGCGATCGGCTCAGGCCATTTAATGCCGTATTGAATGCTGTTGTCGGCTAGGGAGAGGGGTTAAGTTTCCGACGCGGAGGGTGAGCTAAAGACGGGAGTTAGATAGGCCACAAGGGCACCGATCATAAACCCAATCACATTGCGGAATAAGGGCAACCATTCCGAAGTCCGGCTGACTACTGGCCCAATCCCGAACGCTACAAACAGAATGCCCCAGAGGGGAGAGAAAATTAAGGCCCACTGCCATGCAAACACTTGTCCTGGTTTCCGGGGATGGGCCGCAAAGCCGAAAATGACTCCCCCCAAGATCGAGGTTACGAGGGTCAACACCCACTGCTCCCGTGGCAATCCCGGCACAACCCGACACCCCCCGCGTTCTAGGCATCCCTTAATCGCGTGGAGGGACTCTAGGATGGACTGGTCCTCACCGTTCTCGCGGACAAAATACTGGTTACCATAGCGCGTTTGCAACTCGACCCAGAAGGTGCGGGGCAGGTACTGATAGACATCAAAGCCGACGTTAAAATTAAGCAGGTTACCGCCACGGGCATCGGCCACCAACAAAATGCTTTTATCATCAAGGCCCCAAAAGTCCCGCACGGCCAAACCAGGGGAGCGATCGTACTGGGTCAACACCCGCAACTTCCACCCCGTATCAACCTCAAAATGATCTAGCTCCTGGATCAGTGCCTCTTCCTGCACACTGGTCAGCGTTTGGGCCAGATCGATAATCGGTGTGGGGTGGTCGGGCAATAGGTCTGGATTATCGTAGGCATAGGCCGGAGCCGCCAGGAACCAGCTTGCCACCACAGCGGCGATCGCCAGCACAATCTGAGAGAGGCGTTGATGAGGACGGTGTTGCATAGTGAGGTAGCCGCAATGAAACAACGACGGGAACAATCAGGGCGAGCCTACTGCAAGCAACGCAATCGTTTTTTACGAAACCCTAATTTTCTTTACAATAGTTCACCTTAACCTTAAGATATCACGAACCTTTGGCACGAGGGCACTGCCGCAGGCTGAGTCATGCAATCCTTCAAAAAAATCCTCAAAGCTTACCTCCGCTGGTTCATCCTGGGGGCCACGCTCTTTTTCCTGGGAGCCACCCTGAAAAAACACTGGCAGGAGGTCATCGCTATCCGTTTAGATGCGACGGCTCTGGCCATTTTGGTGATTGCCCTAGGGGTCACATTGCTGTCCCATATTTGGGCTGCCTGGGTTTGGACTTGGTTACTCAAGCTGCTCCGGGCCGATCGCGCCCTTCCCGAAGGCGAATTGCATCCGGCCTGGTTGATTCAGGTCTACCTGCGGACCAATCTCGCGAAATACCTACCCGGTAATGTCTGGCACTTTTATGGTCGAATTCGGGCTGTGATGGCAGTGGGGGTGACCACGGGGATCGCCCTGCTCAGTGTGGTGATGGAACCCTTGCTGATGGCGGCGGCAGCCCTGCTGATTGCCCTCTTGGGACGGCAACAGGGCAACTGGGGGTGGCAACTGCTGAGCTTACTGGGGGTGCTGCTGATTATCCATCCGCGCTGTTTGAACCCGGTCCTCCAGCGGGTGGCTCGCCTGAAAGCCAAAGCCCTGGACAATGGCAGCTTCCAGACTAGCCATCTAACGATTCACCGCTATCCCCTCGGCCCCCTGTTGGGTGAGTTGGGTTTTCTCGGTTTACGGGGGTTGGGGTTTGGTCTCACGCTCCTAGCCCTAGCCCCGATCGCGATCGATCAAGTGCCCACCCTTCTAAGTGCCTTTAGCTTTGCCTGGTTACTGGGGTTAATTGTGCCGGGTGCCCCCGGTGGCTTGGGTATCTTCGAGGCGACTGCGATCGCCCTCCTCGGCCAACACTATTCGGCAGGGGTTTTACTCAGCACGGTTGCCCTCTATCGCCTGATCAGCGTTCTGGCGGAAACCCTGGGGGCCGGTTTGGTGTGGTTGGATAGTACGGGGGCCTTAATTCCAGCACGGCTGGCCCACCCTAAAGGCTAGTACAGTAAACATAAAGTTTCGCAACATTTCTCCTGCGGAGACGCTGCGCGAACGTAGTAACGACTTCAGTCGTTGCAGGCGCTTAGCCAGTACTACTGCGGAGACGCTGCGCGAACGTAGTAACGACTTCAGTCGTTGCAGGCGCTTAGCCAGTACTACAAGCGTTGCACAATTTTCTTGTCGATCTACTAGGGTACACCTCTGGCTAGGCGCACGTTGCCGGTTAGGCGTCCATTAAAGCAATACGGAGGCCCGTTCCGCCAAGGACGATCGCTCCCCCTTCACCAGCGTAATGTGACCCGCAAGGGGATCGTGCTTAAACCGCTCGACCACATAGGACAGGCCATTGCTAGCCGCATCGACGTAGGGATTATCGATCTGATCCACATCGCCTGTGAGGACGACCTTGGTCCCTTCCCCGGCACGGGTGAGAATCGTCTTTACCTCATGGGGGGTTAAATTTTGGGCCTCATCCACAATCAAAAACTGCTTCGGCAGACTGCGCCCGCGAATATAGGTCAGGGGTTCAATTTGCAGGAGTCCCCGTTCGATTAACGCGTCATGCCCCCGCTGCCAGTGCCCCATTTTCCCCGATGATTCATGCACACCAAAAATCAGGTCAAAGTTGTCATATAACGGCTGCATCCAAGGGGTGAGCTTTTCCGACACATCGCCCGGTAGGTAACCCAAATCCCGGCCCATTGGCACGATCGGACGGGAAATTAACAGACGGCTATACAGGTTTTCATCAGCGACTTTTTGTAACCCCGCCGCGATCGCTAATAAGGTCTTACCCGTCCCCGCCTTACCCACCAGGGTGACCAATGGCACTGAGTCGCGCAGCAGCAGTTCCAGGGCAAATTTCTGCTCCCGGTTACGGGCATGAATCCGGGACACCCCCGTGTGGGGCAGTTTAATCAAGGCCGTGATCTCCCCCTGACTGCCCACCATCCCCAGGGCCGTGTGGGAGGGATTAGTTTCATCCACCAGGGTAATCGCCTCATTGGGCAGGAATTCCATATCGAGCGTGAGGCTGCCCTGCTGGTAAAACTGATCGATAACTGCCGGAGCAACCTGCACTGCCGCTGCCCCCGTGTAAAGCTCTTCGACATCCACCTTGTCGGTTTCGTAGTCCTCCGCCCGTAAATCCAAGGCATCGGCCTTAATGCGCAGGTTCGTATCTTTGCTGATCAGCACCACGGGACATTGGCACTGACGCTTAAGTTCCAAGGCTACGGCAAGGATGGCATTATCGCCCTGATCGCCCTCCAGTTCCGCCGGTAACTCTTGCAGGGTTTTACGGTGACAGAGGGCAACCCGCAGGACACCACTGCCCCCGTTGAGGGCAATCCCTTCCGTGAGGTGGCCTTTTTGCCGCAGGCGATCGAGATTGCGGGACACCTGACGGGCATTGCGTCCGGTCATCTCTGGCTGCTTTTTGAAGCGATCGAGTTCTTCAATAATCGTCATCGGCAACACGACATCATTATCCTGAAACCGCAGCATGGCGTTGGGGTCATGCAGAAGCACGTTGGTATCAAGGACAAAGATTTTTTTCATGTTCCGGTGGGTGGCAGTAGATGAATCCTAGCAGCAGTGGTTCCTAAATGGTCCGATCGGTGATGTTGCGATCCGAATTTTGGACTTTGGGACAACTACCCCCCTCCCGCTTCAACCAGCAATGCCTGGAAGCGCAGCACCCATCCTTATCTGTATCCCGCCACCCATCCTTACCTGTATCCCGCCGTATCCCGCCGTATCCCGCCGTATCCCGCCTTAACTGTCGTAACTGTTGTAACTGCCTAACGTCGAGTCCTTAACGTACAAGTCCTTAACGTACAAGTCCTTAATGTACAAGTCCTTAACGCCCAGTCCTGAACGTACAGCGATTAGGCAACAGCTGTCGCCAAAAGCAGTAACCAGAATAGGATGGTGAGTCCCACTACCCCCACCTGACGGAGGACAGGGGACTGTTTGGGTTTTGCCGGTGCATCTCGGTACATGGGCCTCCCTCCTGCCAATCATCCGACCTTGCCAGTCATCCAACCTGCATACTGGGCACGCGTTGCACACCTTGCACACGTCGCACAAGTCATCCAATCTGCACACGTCGCACAAGCAGATGGTCCCTGGCTATTTCCATTGTCGGTATCAAACCCAGGCAGCGATCGCGCTAGCAATGAAATTTGACATCCTGGGCGATGATCAGAACACGCCTCCCCTTGCTCAAGGGTTAGCCTTGTCTCTGGATGAGTTTTCCCAAAGCCTTGAGACAAGCGGCTGGTAATCCCCAGAGATTTTAGAGGACACCAGAGAACCCGGCGGCAAGGGGGGAACGGGGGCAAACTGAGGGGATTTTATCGAGATCGCGACGGTCAGCGTTAAAGTATCTTAAGATTATTGTAACGATCACGTTTGTTGAAGACGAACTAGCTGACCCCAACGAATCCAGGAGGAATCTCTATGGCGCTTGTACCAATGCGGTTGTTGTTAGATCACGCAGCCGAAAATGGTTACGGCATCCCGGCATTCAACGTTAACAACATGGAGCAGATCCAGGCCATCATGCAGGCTGCGAACGAAACCGACAGCCCAGTGATCCTGCAAGCCTCGCGTGGTGCCCGTTCCTACGCTGGCGAAAACTTCCTGCGTCACCTGATCCTGGCAGCGGTGGAAACCTACCCCCACATTCCCATCGCCATGCACCAAGACCACGGGAATGAGCCAGCCACTTGCTACTCAGCGATCAAGAATGGCTTCACCAGCGTCATGATGGATGGTTCGTTGGAAGCCGATGCCAAGACCCCGGCTAGCTATGAATACAACGTGGCTGTCACCAGCGAAGTTGTGAAAGTCGCCCACGCGATCGGGGCTTCAGTGGAAGGTGAACTCGGCTGTCTGGGTTCCCTGGAAACTGGCATGGGGGAAGCCGAAGACGGTCACGGCTTTGAAGGCAAGCTGGATCACTCCCAATTGCTGACCGATCCAGACCAAGCGGTGGATTTCGTGCTGAAAACCCAAGTGGATGCCCTGGCCGTTGCGATCGGTACCAGCCACGGGGCCTACAAGTTTACCCGTAAGCCGACGGGTGAAATTCTGGCCATCAGCCGCATTGAAGAAATCCACAAGCGTTTGCCCAACACCCACCTGGTTATGCACGGGTCTTCTTCTGTACCGGAAGATCTGATTGCTCTGATCAACCAGTATGGTGGGACCATCCCCGAAACCTATGGGGTACCGGTGGAAGAAATCCAAAAGGGCATCAAGAGCGGTGTGCGCAAAGTGAACATTGACACCGATAACCGCTTGGCAATTACAGCGGCGGTGCGCGAAGCCCTGCAAAAGAATCCGAAGGAATTTGACCCCCGTCACTTCCTGAAGCCCTCGATCAAGTATATGCAAAAGGTGTGCGCCGATCGCTACCAAGAATTCTGGACCGCCGGTAATGCCAGCAAGATCAAGCAAGAGTCGGTAGATGTCTACGCGATCAAGTACCGGAAGGGCGAACTCGATCAAGTGGCTGCTCAACAGGCGGTCGCGGTCTAGTCCCATTGGGGTCTAGGGCTGAATGCTTGACTGCAGAATCGTTTTCATGGGGAGTGGGGTGCTCAGGCGCTCCACTTTTTTATGGGCGATCGTTTATGGGCGATCGCGGGGAGGCAAACTTGTGTGAACGTGAGTTCGATCGCAGCCCCATTGCCCTCACCCCCCAGCCTCTCCCAAACGGGGCGAGGGGGAGTCCGGCATCATCAAGGCTTTAGGCTCCTCTGCCTGGGGAAGAGGGGTTGGGGTGAGGGTCATCGAACTGACGTTGACGTTGCATGAATGCGATCGGGGTTGGGGGATGGGATGTCCAACGAACCCTCGCTTAGCGACAGCGCTGTTGTTGCTCCGTAATCTTGGCCTGTAGAGAGGCGGGCGCACCCAGGGCTGCTGTGTCATAGAGACGATCGAACTCCCGTTGGTAATGGGCTGCGACGATCGGGCTATTGACCACCAGCAGGGTTTCATCATTCTGCTGATTGGCGGCAGCACTCCAGTTATGGGACCCCGTAATTACCGTTTGGTGGTCCAGGACGGCAAATTTATGGTGTAGCAAATCCCCACGGGCCAATTGGGGGACCCCGACCGTGGTGATGGGGGGGGACCAGGGGCGGTTACCGGCCTCATACTTGCAATTCTCAGCCAACGCAATCCCCAACATATCTAACCCTCCACTATAGGAGCGGAAGGCAAAACCGGGATCGATCAGGGCACGGATGGTGGCCCCCTGCTGCCGCTGGCGATCGAGGGTATTGGCTAGGGCTTGCTCGGAAAAGACAAACAGGGCCAGGTCAATCTGCTGGCGGGCCGTGGTGAGGGTTTCGGCAATGAAGCCATTGGTACTGGCTGTCCAGGGTGTTTTGCGTCCCGTGGGGGAAAACTTCACCCTCAAGCGGGCGGTACCGACGGTAACAGTTTGCACCGGTCGTGGTGGCTTCTGAACCCCAAATTTGCTATTGGGTTTACCCCTAGGACCATCCCCCCACATCAGGTCAAACTCCTGGCTAAAGATCGCGGCTAGGGCGGGACTGCTGATGAGCAGCAAATTATTGGCATTCCCCCGACTTTCTGGTGCTTGGAAGTCCCCATGTACATCACTCATCGTGAAATTGGCCGAGGTTATCACCACCTTTTGACCATCCACGACAATGAACTTGTGGTGCATGAGGCCACTGCCTTTGGAGCCGTCGGCGGTGTCATCTATGACGGGGACCCGCCCCTGACGGAGCTGGATCAAGGTATCCCGTTCGGCAATCTCGGCGGGGCTGAGTTGACCGTCCCGGTTTTGGTCCACCAGGATGAAAAATTCCTGGTAGCGGTTGCGCTCCCGCTCATCCAGGCTGGCCACCTCGGTCGGCGTCAGTTCGCTCCACGGGCGGTTGTAGGTATTTTCCAAAATTACCCGGACACGCACCCCTGCCTGCTGACGATCGACGAGGGCGGCAGCAATGCGAGGTAAACGGAGTTCCTGGACTGCCACATCGACGCTGGTCCGGGCGGCGGCGATCGTCTCCACCATGATTTGTTCGAGATCATCCCCCAAGCGGTGTTGCTGGCGATAGGGATCGGTATAGGCTGCACTGGCCGCATGGTTGAAATAGGCTTGAACCTGGGGATCTTGGGGGAGGGGCGCGATCGTTTTGACCCTAGATTCAACCCGCTGGCAGGCGGTGAGGCAGAGTAAAAGTAAACCCAGGCTAGCCTGCTGCAATGCCCCGAACGATCGCCAGATCCCGCCCACAATGGTGGCGATCCCTGGGCGTGCTGGTTGGGCTTGAAGACAGACCCGTGGTATCGGGACAGGTAGCATGGTGATCACCCTGGTGTAGCTAGGCGCTGGCTGTCCTGAGTATGCCCAGTGCTGGGGTAAAAGCAACTACACCAAGTGCCTAATCGGCTTGAGAACGATGCTTGTTGCGCCACGATCGTAGGAGCGCGATCGCCAACATAATGATCGTCAGGGGAATCACGAATAGGACCAAAATGCCACTGAAGAGGGGCAGGGTCGCATGGTTACCAGAATCAAGAATCAAATAGGCCGTATAGGCCACGTAATAGCCTAAAAACAGTAAGCCTTCCCAGCGAGAAACGGTGCGTCCCGTAATAAAAATCGGTAAACAAACCACGGCGACCGCAATCATCACCGGGATATCAAAATGCAACGCGGCTGGGGAGACGGCAATGCTAGTGGGGGATAGGGTCGCGGCCAGTCCCAAGACGGCCAGTAAATTGAAGATATTACTGCCAACCACATTCCCCACGGCGATATCCTGCTCACCATGTACACTGGCCACCAGGGAACTGGCAAGTTCGGGCAGCGACGTACCCACGGCGACGATCGTCAGGCCAATCACCAACTGATCTACCCCGATCGCCGCCGCCACCGTGACTGCCCCCTGGACCAACCAGTTTGATCCCCCCACCAGCAGTGCCAGACTCACCGCGACTAATCCCAAATTCTTCAGGCTACTGCGCCGCGTTCGCGCAGCGTCTCCGCAGGAGAATCGTGTCCGCGCGCTCGCGCTTTCCGCCAGGAGATCGTCGGGCAGTTCCGCCTGATCATCGCGACCGCTCAGGATCAGGAAGATCGTGTAGGCGATCGCGCCGCTAAACAAAATCAGGCCGTCTGAGCGACCGAGGTTACCATCCAGGCTAAACAGCAAGACCAGCAGGGACACCCCAATCATGATGGGCACATCCAGTCGAATCAGTTGGCTGGGAACCATCATGGGCGCAATCAGGGCCGATGCCCCTAGAATCAGCAGGACATTACAAATATTGCTGCCGATCACATTGCCGAGGGCGATATCCGCCTGCCCCGCCAAACTGGACTGGATACTGACGGCGGCCTCCGGAGCACTGGTCCCATAGGCGACGATCGTCAAGCCGATGATCAAGGGCGGCATCCCCCAGGCGATCGCAATCCGGGAGGCTCCTCGGACCAGGAGTTCTGCCCCCCCCACCAACAATATAAGCCCCAACACAATGTAAACGATCGCGGTGATTGGCATAGTCCCTGGACTGTTCAAACCGTACCCATTGATTGTAAGGGAGTGGGGGGGGGCTATCGCGGGTACGCCATCAGCAACAGGGACGATCGGGCATTGAGCCAATAGCTGCCTTCACCCAGGGGCGTTGCCTGATCCGGTGGCGAAAAATCCGCTGGGGGCGCTAAGGACGTATCCACAATCCGACACCAACGATGATCATCAGGGGGGGTAGGCAGGGCAAAACTCTTCCCCTCTTTATTAGCATTGAAAATGACATGCAAATGCTCATTGGCCGCAGGATGATGGAGGCTAAAAGCCAGAGCACGGGCTTCCGGTGTCCAATCGGGCTTAAAGAGTTCCGTCCCATGCCAAATAATATGGGGATTTGCATTCGGATGGGTTACTGCCAGCAGCGTCTCCTGTCGGAAAATATCTAAGGACTGGATAAAGTGGAGTAAACCTTGGACAAATCGTAATAATTCTGCCTCCTCTGTTACCCCCCGCCAATCAAACCAGCTTAATTCATTGTCTTGGCAGTAGGCGTTATTATTCCCCTGTTGGCTACGGCCAATCTCATCTCCCATTAAAAGCATGGGCGTGCCCTGGGAAGTTAGTAGGATCGTGAGGAAGTTCTTGCTTTGTTGCAACCGCAGTTTGTTAATACTGCTATCCTTCGTCGGGCCTTCCACGCCACAGTTCCAACTGTAATTGTCATTTGCACCATCCCGGTTATTTTCCCGATTGGCCTCATTGTGTTTTTGGTTGTAGGACACCAAATCCCGCAGGGTAAAGCCATCGTGACAGGTAATGAAGTTAATACTGCGATTGGGTTCGCGATTGGGTTCCTGGTAGATATCGGGGCTACCCAAGATCCGCGCTGCCAATTTACCCACCATATTGGCATCGCCCCGGACAAACTGCCGCACATCGTCACGATAGGGGCCATTCCATTCAGCAAAGCGATCGCCAATAAACGACCCCACCTGGTATAGCCCCCCCGCATCCCAGGCTTCCGCAATAATTTTGGTGCCGGCCAGGACCGGATCAGACTCGATCGCCCAGAGGATTGGCGGATCTTCCAGGGGGGTTCCATCCGCCGCACGGGAGAGGGCCGATGCCAGATCAAACCGGAAGCCATCCACATGCATCTCAGCCACCCAGTAGCGCAGGCAGTCCAGGATGAGATGGCCCGGAACCGAGTGGTTGGCTTTGAAGGTATTGCCGCAACCACTGTAGTTGAGGTAGTGGGCTGGGTTCTTGGGATCGAGCATATAATAGCTGGAGTTGGCGAGGCCCCGGAAGGAGAGCGTTGGTCCTCGTTCATTGCCCTCGGCGGTATGGTTAAACACCACATCGAGGATCACTTCAATCCCCGCCTTGTGCAGGGCCTTGACCATGTCGCGAAACTCATTTAGGGGTCCGAGCGGATCAAGATGGGAACTATAGCCCCGGTGGGGGGCAAAAAAGGCCATCGTGCTATAGCCCCAGTAGTTTTCCAACCCCGGTTGCGCGTCCTGGTGATCAAACTGGTGGATGGGCAACAGTTCAACGGCGGTGATCCCCAACTGCTTCAGATAGGGAATTTTGGCCTGTAAGCCGGCATAGGTGCCCCGGAGTGAGGGCGCGAGGCCACAACTGGGATGGCGGGTGAACCCACCCACATGGACTTCATAAATAATGGTCGAAGCGTAGGGAATATTGAGTGGCATATCCCCTTCCCAGTTATAGGCACTGGAGTCAACGACGACGCTGCGTAGGGCTTGGGCAATGTTGTTATTACCGGGATGGATAGCTGCTTCCCGGCTGTAGTTGCGCCAACCCACAACGGCGCGGGCATAGGGATCAAGCAGCACTTTCTCACTGTCGAAGCGGAGGCCCTTTTCCGGGGCGTAGGGTCCCTCGACGCGGTAGGCATAGACCTGACCCGATTTTAATCCCCGCACAAAGACGTGCCAGTAGTGGAAGGTGCGGTGGACTTTGGGGTCCAGGTGAATGACGCGATCGGCACGGGGGGCATCGGGATCATCAAAGAGCAGCAACGAAACCCCCGTCGCACCCCTGGCAAAGATGCTGAAATTAACGCCCAAGGGCATGACCTTAGCACCAAGGGGAAAACTGCGACCGGGCAAAACAGACATGTCCATAGATACTACCTGAGCGACCAAAGACTGAAGTGACTGAAAATTCAACGGACTGATCTCTAAAAACTTAAGTGATTGTTAACAAACTTGTTAACAAATTAGTGTTTAAAACCAGGGACTAAGGGGTAACACTTGGGCCTTAAAAACAAGCGCGTTCGCGCAGCGTCTCCGCAGGAGAATCGTTGTATGACTGGGCACATCGATTCCTTGGGATGGGGGTCGTTGAACTACCCCAGCCAACGAGATGATGTGGGTTGTGAACCCAAGCGTTGTCTTGTTCAAGCTACCTGACTGCGACTGATGACAATGCTTATTTTAAGCGAGGGAATTGAAGACTAACGATCGCGAATTGTAAAGCCTTGTTTCTGCGGGTGAGGTTGTGCCATTTCAACCTGAAAGTGAACTGTATCCATTGCGACCGAGGTTGCGGGATTGGGTGCGGCGTTAGGCGAGGGATTGGGGGCCGCGATTTTGACTTGTAACGTCCAGTGACCCGGTTGCAAGGGCCAAAAGTACGATCGTCCTTTTTGTGTGGCTAATTTTTGCCCATTGATCCACCATTCAATTTCGGTATCGGGTGGGGTCGTGAGGGTAAATTCCAGACTTTGACTATGGTGTGAATCAGTTTCCGGGTCAGTGGGATGCAGGATAAAGCGATCGCCGGTCTGGGGAAAAGCAATCCTGGGTTGGCTCAGCGTCGGGCTGGTTTGATGGGCAGCGTTGGCAGCACGGGTGGCGTTGGTAGAATTGGCAGAATTCGCAGAATTGGTAGCGTTGGCAGGACGGGTAGCATTGGCAGCACGGGCAGGCGGGACGCCTACCCCACGATCGCCCCTCGCTCCTCGCTCCTCACCCCTCACTTCTCCTCGCAACCACCCCGGCACCTCCCGCTGTGCCAGCCACTCATGGTATATCGGCGGCAAGACCCACTGATAGTTACCCGGTTGACCGGGCACGGTTTTGAGAAACGGATCAGGCTGATTTTCATAGGCGGCTAAATCCGTGGGAAAGAGGTACTCCATGACGACGATCGGGCAAGCGGGCGTCGGTCGCGCACCGGAAATGGCACAAATGGGACGTGGGATCAATCCGGCGGGGGGATCAAAGGCATCTTCTGCTGGCTCATGCAAATGCAACATAATCCGTTGCCAGAGGGGGGCTGCCCCCGTCACCCCCGATACCGTGCGCATCGCCGATCCGTCAAAATTCCCCACCCAGGTGGCCACCGTATAATCCCGGCTAAACCCCACCGTCCAGGTATCGCGAAAATCCGAAGAGGTTCCCGTCTTGACTGCCGCCGCAAAGGGCAAATCCAGCACCGATGCCACTCCAAACGCCCCCGCCCGCGCATAGCGATCGCCCAACATCTCCCGCACCAATTCCCATGCCGCCCGCTCCCTTTCCCTTCGGGTCTTCGGGCCTTCGTTGAAGCGAAGCTCTTGCGGCGTTTGCGAATCTTGCGGCGCTTGCGAATCTTGGGGAACTGCCCCCAGCCACCCCCGCAACGCGATCGCCTCCCCCCCCCGCGCCAGCGTCCCATAGGCCCGCGCCAACTCCCACAGGCTCACCTCCCCCGCCCCCAAGGCCAGCCCCAAGCCGTAGTATTCCGGCGATCGCGTCAAATGCCCAAACCCCAAATCCTGCAAGCGATCGCGAAACGCCGCCACCCCCACCCGCTCCAACACCCGCACCGCTGGAATGTTCAACGAATTCGCCAGGGCTGATCGCACCCGCACGGGACCCTGAAACGTCTCACTGTAATCCGTCGGGCTATAAAGCTGTGCCCCTGGAATCGCGTAATGGGTGGGCACATCCGCCAGGATCGTATTGGGTGCAATCACCCCTCGCTCCAAGGCCAGTTGATATAAAAACGGCTTCAAAGTTGATCCCGGTTGCCGTAGGGCTTGTACCCCATCATTGCGACCCAGATCGTCGCGATCAAAATAATTGGGGGACCCAACATAGGCCAGGATGTCCCCCGTGTGGTTATCCACGACGATCGCGGCGGCATGGCGCACATTCTGGGGGGCTAACCCCTGGACCAATTGCTGGATTTGGGTTTCAACAAATTCCTGGAGCGGACGATCGAGGGTAGTCCGAATCACACCAGAGGTAGGTCGATTGGGACTCTGTTCAACCTGATCGGCGATCCAAAAGAGAAAATGGGGAGCAGCCAAGATCCCCTGTTGGCGATCGTGGAGGCGAATCGTTTCCCCATAGGCATGGTCAGCCTCGGTGGCGGTGATACGACCCGTTGCCACCAGGCGATCGAGGACATAGCGTTGGCGTTGCTTCAGTTGGGGCCAATAGACATAGGGATTGAGGGCCGTGGGATCATTGGGCAGAGCGGCGAGTAAACTGGCCTGGGCTAAATTCAACTCCGCTGCCGGTAATCCCAGGTACAAACGGGCCGCTGCTTCCACGCCGTAGATATTCCCGCCCATCGGCAGGCGATTGACATAGGCGTGCAAAATCTCATCCCGGTTCATGCCGGCGGCCAGCCGCCATGCAATCCAGATTTCCTGAAGTTTGCCCACGGGGGTGCGGGGGGTGGGGTAGCGCATTCGGGCCAGTTGCATCGTAATCGTTGAGGCGCCGCTGACAATCCGGCGAGCTTGGATAGCTTGCACGATCGCCCGTGCCAGTGCCCCCAGATCCACCGGCCCATGCTGGTAAAAATCACGATCTTCGGCAGCGAGAATGGCCTGGATAAATTGAGGCGACACCTGGGTTAGGGGCACTGCCATCGTATGCTCCTGATCGCGGCTGAGGAGGGTGCCCAGGGGTAAGCCAGTGCGATCGCTCACCACCCACGCCTGATGATGTTGCGCCATCTCCTTCGCACGAATGGGGATGAGGTAGGGAATCCCTCGCACCCCAACCAGACCTAGGGCAATCCCCCCCAGAGCAACCCATAGCCTACGCGGACGGGAGCGCAGCCATTGGGTTAACCGCAGACCGCGATCGCGTCGGGGAAGGAAGAATGGGGGAAGCCAATGTCTAGCCACTTGGGTAACTGTCCCTGGGGTGAGAACCCCAAACTACTGAAAACTACGAGATCGAGGCTCAGCTATCGGGACTCTCGCGAAAGTGAACCCGCCAGCAATTCATCCGGAACACCGCCAGCGACACTGAACACATCAAGTGCAGCTACCCCAGGTGATTCTATGGAAACCCTCGTTTTTGGTCATGTTGTGAACACGCCTTCCTGGACGTTCCGGTCCACCAGCGATCGCCCCCAGTCAACGACCGGACACCGGGATACTCAACCGCAGCCAACTCCACAGCCTACGACGAAGCAACCGGCCCCGGCGGCTCCGGCGGCGCAACCCACGGATGAACCAATGGTCGTTGTCCTCCCCCTATTCTGAACGATGGTCATCGGTTTGGACGGTGATCGGTAGGCCGATCGCCGCTCTGGATCAGCCGATCCTGACCGAATCCAATCAAATCAATCCAGTTATAGGACGATCGGGGCGGTGATGCGCTACACCCGCACTTTCCCCCTCAGTCCTAACCGATTTCTCCTGTCAGTCAGTGAGTCAGGAGAGAACAGGGTCGCCCGGTTAACGCCGGGTCTTTTTTTGGAGGTGAGATGGCTAGGGTTTCATCTGAGGATCTAAAATTCTTTTTGTGATAGTTTGAGCGCGATCGCCCGTGTATGGGTAGACTCTAGGGAGAGTCCCCTGCCCCTGGCACCCTGATGCTCACTTCCCCCTCTGCTTCCAAACCGCTGCGGTGGCAACGTGCCAAAGGGTCGCTACTGGCGCGTCAGATTGATATCTTTGGGGCCGCCACCCAACTGACGCTATCCCTGGCTTGGGATCGTTTTCTGGGGGTCGATCAATCGTCCGAACGGCGCTATCGCCATGCCCAGTGGCTTGTGATGTCGCTGCTGCACCTGGGACCCACCTTTATCAAAATTGGGCAGGCCCTCTCCACCCGCGCCGACTTACTGCCCCTGGAATATGTGCAAGCCCTGGGTCGCCTGCAAGATCAGGTGCCGGAATTTAGCCCCACGGAGGCGATCGCGCTGATCGAGACTGAACTCGGCAGTTCCGTTCCCTCCCTGTTCCGGGATTTTGACCATTTCCCGATCGCCGCCGCCAGCCTGGGGCAAGTGCATAAGGCCCGCCTGCATACGGGCGAAGATGTGGTGGTGAAAGTCCAACGTCCGGGGTTGGAGCAGTTGCTGAATCTCGACATGGAGGTGTTGCACCAACTGGTGCGGCTGAGTCATCGTTATTTGCCCTGGACACGGCAATACCACCTCGAAGAAATCTACAGCGAGTTTTTTACGATCCTGTTTCAAGAAATTGACTATATTCAGGAAGGTAAAAACGCCGATCGCTTCCGCGAGAATTTTCAAGACTATCCCCAAATCATTGTGCCCAAAATCTACTGGCGCTATACCTCCCGCAAGATTCTCACGATGGAATATGTGCCAGGGATCAAGATTAACGATCGCGCCACCTTGGAAGCCTGTGGCTTAGATGTCAAGGAAATTAATCAGCTAGGTATTTGTTGCTATCTCAAGCAACTCCTGCAAGATGGCTTTTTCCAGGCTGATCCCCATCCCGGTAACATGGCTGTTAGCCAGGATGGTAAACTAATTTTCTATGACTTTGGCATGATGGCTGAAGTGAAGTCGGTCGATAAGGACAAAATGGTTCGTACCTTCTTTGCCGTGCTCAAGAAAGATACCAACCAGGTGATTGATACCCTCACGGCAATGGGCTTAATTGAACCCATGTCGGATATGACTCCAGTGCGGCGGTTAATGAGTTTTATTCTGGAAAAATTCACGGAAAAACCGGTTGATCTGCAAGCCTTTAATGAACTCCGCAGTGAGGTCTATGCGGTCTTTGAAAAGCAACCCTTCCGGCTCCCGGCCAAAATGACCTATATCCTTAAATCCCTGACTACCCTGGACGGCATCGCCCGCGCCCTGGACCCGGAGTATAACCTGTTGGCATCGGCCAAGCCCTTTGTGAAAAGTTTAGCGGTCCAAAATCAGGGGAGTGCCCTCAGCGAGTTGGCCCGTCAGGCGAAGGACTTTATCAAGTATCGAATGCAACAACCCAGCAAGTTAGAATTGCTGATCCAACGCCTAGAGGAACGCATTGAACAGGGGGAACTTCAGGTGCGGGTCCGATCAGTGGAAAGCGATCGCGCCCTCAAGCGCATTAGTCTGGGGGTCAAGTGTCTGATCTATGCCTGTCTGGCCGGTTTCACCTTGCTTTCGGGGGCCGTATTGATGCTGGGCAGTTACAAGGGCTGGGCGATCGTTGCCTTTATGCTAACGGCATTTAGTTTTCTGGCCCTGCTACGATCGCTGATCGAACTGCTGATCCGTGAGCGCTTCGATCGGCTGGCGGAGCGTTAATCGCTACCCAGAACACCAGTTGTTTACTGCGGCGATCGGGTGATTTAATGTTTCCCTAATCATTTGTGTTCACCTGTTGCGATGGGCCAGGATTGTGGGCAGCTTATAGACAGGGCTGATAGATAGGGATGGGGGGCATAACTCACCCTAGCGTTTGCACATCTTGTTAGCACATCTGGTTTTAAAGCTGCTGGCTCTTCTGGTCATATGGTGATAAGTCTAGCTTATAGCCTGTAACCTGGTCAGGGCAAGCCTTTCAAACACTTGACACAGCAAAAATTTTATGCGTCCCGTTATTTCCACCACGAAACCAGAAGAGCCAAGCTGCTTTTTAATCTACCGCCGGTTTTGGGTTGCCTATGGCCAGAATTTTAGTGGTTGAGGACGAACAGGTTGCCGCCCAGTGCATCCGCGACTTCTTGGCCGATTCTGAGCATGAAGTCATGGCGACAGTGGCTTCCGGACCAGCCGCGCTGCAACGGGTTCCCCAGATACGGCCCGATTTGGTGCTCATGGATATTCACTTGCAGGGGGAAATGGATGGCATTGCGACGGCCCGTGCCATCACTGATCAATGGGACCTGCCGATCGTCTTCCTCACCGCGATCCGGGACGATGAGACCCTGCGGCGGGCGATCGCCACCTCTCCCTTTGCTTACCTGATCAAGCCCTTTGATGCCCTACAACTACACACCACGATCAATATCGCCCTGCGGCGGCACCTGCTGGAAACCCAATTGCAACAGGCGGAACAATGGCTGGCGGCGGTGCTAACCAGTATCGGCGAAGGCACGATCGCAGCGGACCCCAGGGGCGCAATCACGTTCATTAACCCGGTCGCGGCCACTCTCACGGGCTGGTCCCAGCCGGAAGCCTTGGGACAACCCATCACCCAAGTGCTGAACCTGGCCCATCCCCAAACGCGGACTCCACTAACCAATCCCCTCCTGGAAGCCATCCAACAGGGGCGATCGCTGACCCAAACCAACGGCTATCTATTGATCACGCGCACGGGGCAGGAAGCCGTCATTGGCAGTGTGGCCTCACCGATCAAAAACCTACGGGGGGACATTACCGGGGGGGTCATCGTGTTTCAAGACATTAGCCAGCGCAAACGGGGGGAACAGCTACTGCACCGTCGGGAGCAGGAGTTTCGCGCCCTGGTGGAACACGCCCCAGATATCATTGCCCGCTTCGATCCGCAACTTCGCTATCGCTATATCAATCCGTCGATGGAGCGGATCACCGGTCTGCCAGCCCAAGCCTTTCAAGGACGCACCAACGCGGAACTGGGAATGCCCACCAGCGTGTTGGCCACCTGGGATCAGCAATTACAGCAGGTGTTCAATACCGCCCAAGAGACGACGATCGAATTTGAACTGCTCACGATCGAGGGGCCTAGGGTGTATCAAGCCCGGTTAGTGCCGGAGTTAGCCCCCGATCAACATGTGCGCTCCGTCCTCAGCGTGGCCCGCGATATTACCCAACATCGCCACACGGAGCAATCCCTACGGCAACAGGCCGAGCGGGAGCGGATCTTGGGCCTCCTTATCCAGCGGATTCGCCAGTCCTTTGATTTGCAAACGATTTTTAGTACCGCAGTCGGGGAAATTGGGACCCTGCTTCAGGTGGACCGGGCTGAGATCATGCAGTACCTTCCTGACCTGCAAGTGTGGCGCAATGTCGCCAGCTATCGCCATCCCCCCACCCTCCCCGATGCCCTGGGATTAGAAATGCCCGATGCGGAAAATCGCTTTGCGGCCCAACTGAAGCGGGCGGAAATCGTCCGCCTTGAGCGCTATGAGCCACATCCCAATTCCACCTATGCCCCTCGCGCCAACGCCTATCCCGGTGCCTGGTTGCTGGTGCCCCTCTGTGTGGGCGATACGCCTGCGGCGTCGCGAAGCTATCGCGTGTGGGGGAGCCTCAATCTCAACCATCGGCGCACCCCTTGGCACTGGCAGGATGCGGAGGTGGAAGTGGCACGGGTGATTGCCGATCAGTTGGCGATCGCGATCCAACAGTCGGAACTTTATCAGCAGGTCCAACGCCTGAACGCGGACCTAGAACACCAGGTCCAGGAACGCACGGCCCTTTTACAGCAAGCCTTCACCTTTGAAGCCACCCTGAAACGCATTACCGATCGGGTCCGCGACAGTTTGGATGAAAACCAAATTCTGCAAACGGCGGTCGAGGAATTGGCCCAGGCGATCGGGGTCAGCAATTGCAATGCGTCGATCTATAACCTGGAGCAACAGACCTCAACCATTCGCTACCAATACGCCACCGCCGCCACCCCCTTTCGGGATACGGTGCTGCACATGGCTAACTTTGCCCAGGGCTATGCCCAATTGCTCCAGGGACACTATTTTCAATTCTGCGCCTGCCGTCCCCATCCGGAGGAGGGCCGCGTGGCCAAACTGGTCTGCCCGATTCTGGATAATGCCGGGGTGTTGGGAGATCTGTGGCTGATTCACCGCGCGGACTACGGCTTCAGTGAGCAGGACATTCGCCTGGTGCAACAGGTGGCCAACCAATGCGCGATCGCCCTGCGCCAATCACGACTATACCAAGCAGCCCAGAGTCAGGTCACCGAGTTGGCGCATCTCAATCGGCTCAAGGATGATTTTCTCAGTACCGTCTCCCATGAGCTACGAACCCCCTTAGCCAATATTCGGATGGCGATCCAAATGCTGGGCATTGTCCTGGAGCCACTGGGGATCTTAGAGCCAGACACGGGACCCGCCCACCGCTATTTCCAAATCCTTCAGCAGGAGTGTCAGCGGGAAACTAGCCTCATTAGCGATCTGCTCGATCTATCGTGGTTGGAAACGGGGGAAGCCGCCCCCACGATCGCCCCCTTGGCACCCATCCCCTGGCTGGAGGCCCTGACCGCCACCTTTGCCGAACGCATAGCAGCCCAAAACCAGTCCTTGATTCTGGATTTACCGGCTCACCTCCCCCCCTTGCAAACCGATGCCACCTATCTAGAGCGCATTCTGAATGAACTGCTCAACAACGCCTGCAAATATACCCCGGCGGGCGAGACGATCCGGGTTTTTGCCTACCTGGAACTGGGCCTCTTTCATCTGGGGGTCAGTAATACGGGGGTGGAGATTCCCGCCGCTGAACTCCCCCGCATCTTCGATAAGTTCTATCGCGTCCTCCGCCATGACCCCTGGCAACACGGCGGAACAGGTCTGGGGTTAGCCCTAATTCGTCGCCTTGCCAACCAACTGGGCGGGGCAATTACCGTGGAAAGCCAAGCTGGGTTGACAACGTTTATCCTGAGCCTGCCTCACGATTGAGCCAAATCCCCCTGAACCTCGCCTGAACCTCTCCTGAACACCCAGCGATCGCGGTGAAAACGATGGAGTGGTTTGTTGGGAGGTTGGGTATGGCCATGAAGTTTCCCTATTTAGTCTTGGCGTTTGCAGGGGTGGTCACCGTGAGTGGGGCGCGGCTGCCGGTGTTGGCCCAGGCCCCGATGGCGCTCACCCCAGCCGTTTACCCAGTCTCATCATCGACCCAGGTGGAAGTGGTCTTCGCCGAGGCGATGGCACGGGCCGAAGCGGGGGATTTGTCCGGGGCGATCCAGGGTTTCACCTGGGTGTTGGACCAGGCTCCCCATTTGCTGGAAGCTCGCTTTAATCGGGGACTGGCCCGTGATCTGCTGGGCGATAAGCCGGGGGCGATCGCCGACTATACCCAGGTGCTCCGCGCCGATGCCCAGCATGTGGAAGCCTACGTTAACCGGGGAGCCGCCTATTCCGATCTCCAGCGCTACCGCCAAGCGGTCATTGACTTTATGAAGGCACTGGAACTCAACCCCCACAATGACTTTGCCTATAACAACTTGGGCAATGCGCTCCTCGCCTTAGGTAACACCCAGGAGGCGATCGCGGCCTACAGTCAGGCGATCACGGTGGAGCCGACCAATGCCACGGCCTACTTTAACCGGGCCAACGTGTACTTTATGGAGCAAAACCTGACCCAGGCGATCGCCGACTTTGATCGGGCGATTGAGCAAAATCCCCTCTACGTGCAAGCCTATAACAACCGGGGATTGGCCAAGGAAGGCCAGGGGAATCTGCGCGGTGCCTTGGCGGATTGGGAGCGATCGCTGCAATTGGACCCGGATAATCCCTATGCCTATACCAATCGGGGCCTGATGCACCAACGCAACGGCGACACCCGGAGCGCGATCGCGGATCTCCAACAAGCCGCCCAGCTATTCCGTCAACAGCAGGATGCCAGCCGCTACCAACAAACCCTCACGATTCTGAGTACCCTCCAAACACCTTAGAGGCCGGTTGGCAAGGCTGTGGTTAAATAAATTCCTCTGCCAGGAAGAAAAGTCAGCATCGTGTGGGATGGATACCTCGGATTTGATACGGTGACGTACTCCCGACACCGATGCAAGCATACGGTGCGGGCTTCTCCCACGGCGCGAGTTCTACCTCTGGTTAGCCGATTCGAGCTTTTTATAGTGAGGAAGACGCCCAGCCCCACTGTTGATATTTTCTCCATCAAGGAGGCTTGCTTGTGAAAATGCTCTCTATTGCAACCTTGGAAACGGGGGACTTGCGGCCTTGGCCTACGGGTCGGTCAACTCCAGTTGTCGGTCGAGAGCGCACCGTATCAGGGAAAATCACCCCTGTCATGCTTGCCCTATTTTACAAGATTGATATGCTAAAACCAAATCCACGATCGCCCAACCGGGGGGGTCCCTATGGCTACCGTTGCGCCCACGCCGAAAACCCTCTGGCCCCAAGTTTGGGGATTGGCGGCGCTGAATGGCACGATCACGCTAACCTGGGTGATCTATAACCTTTATCTCGTTGAGCTACTTACCCAGTTTGGTCTGCCAGCCGCGATCGCCACGGCGGTCATTGTGATTGAAAATCTGCTCTCGGCAGTGATCGAGCCAGTCATGGGCAGTTTCTCCGATCGTGCCCAGTATTGGTTGGGTAGCCGTTTCCCCTTTATCGCGATCGGCATTATTCTGGCCTCGGCTTGCTTTATCGGCATTCCCCTCGTGGTCGTCTTTGGCCACCCCACGATCCGTTGGCTATTGCCGACCCTGTTGATCGCCTGGGCACTGGCGATGGCGGTCTTTCGCAGTCCGGCCCTGTCCCTGTTGGGCCGCTATGCCCCAAGCGCTAACCTGCCCCAAGCTGCCAGTATTCTGACCCTAATCGGGGGCGCGGTCTCGGCGCTGGGACCCCTGGCGAGCCAATTTATTTTGGGCTTGGGACCCGTCGTCGCCTTTTCCGTGGGATCAATCTCGATGCTCTTGGCGGCTACCGTGTTGCGCCTAGCTGGCCCAGACCAACAGGTGCCAGCCTCCCCGGCGGCAATGGCCCCCCCAATTCCCGCAGGGATCGCTTCCCGAATTGCGGTATCGGATGCCGCGTCAGATGCGGTGTTGGCACCGGAACCGTCTGTCCCTTGGGCGCTCATGGTCCTGAAGCTAGGCTTTGTGTTCCTCAGTGGCGCGGGGATTGGCCTAGGGTTTCGCCTGGTGCTGCAAACCTTGCCCCAAATTCTCAAAACGCAGGTGGGGGCTGCTCCGGTCAGTTTGATCTTTGGCTGTTTGTTCATGACCGTATCGGTGATGGCGATCCCGGCGGGGAAGGTGGCCACCTACCTGGGCAACCGCACGGCGATGGTGGCTGGGGGGGTGGGCATGGCAATCCTCACGGGACTCACCCTGACGCTGCATCACCTGGCAGCTGCCGTGATCCTGGCGATCGCCCTAGGGGCAGCGTTTAGCCTCGTCTCGAATGGGGTACTGCCCTTTGCCCTGGCAATGGTCCCAGCGGCGAATGCGGGTTTAGGCACGGGGCTGTATTTTGGCGGAGGAGCCTTGGCGGCCAGTCTGTTTGGGGCGGTCTTTGCGACCCCTTGGCCCCCGATCGCGGCGATCGGGTTGGGGGTTGGGGCCTTCCTGGTTAGCAGCCTGTTGATCGCGGTCAGTTACTATTTGGCGACGCTGGGATTCGCGAAGCGACGGGAATCAGAGCCGGGTTACTAGACAGGGGTATCGCTGGCGCAGCGGAACCCGACAAATACTTCACGCACCTGGGGCGGGTACCAATTGCGAAACGAACTGCGTAGCCCCCACGGATAGGTCGCCCAACTGCCCCCCCGCATCACCCGATGGGCCTGATCAAAGTAGGCTTGGGAATACCCCACGTAGGGATAGGGGCGAAAACCGGGATAGGGGGCAAACCAGGTCACCGTCCATTCCCACACATTGCCCAACAGGTCGTAACACCCGTAGGCACTTTGTCCCGCTGGGTATTGGTTAACGGGCGTGGTGCCCCCCACCTGATGCCCGTAGTTGCAATGGTGAGCCGTGGGAGGGGTTTCCCCCCAGGGATAGGTCCGGGATTGTCCCGCGATCGGGTCCCAACGGGCTGCTTTCTCCCATTCCGCCTCGGTGGGTAGGCGCTTCCCCACAAACCGGGCATACGCCTCCGCCTCGTAGGCACTGACCCCACACACGGGATGATCGGCCCCATCGGCATCGCTTGCTCGCTGTAAGGGTACCTGAACCTTGGCCTGCTGTAACCACTGCCACCCCGCCGCCGACCACCACTGGCGATCGCGATACCCCCCCGCTGCGATGAAGGACTGATATTGGCCCCAGGTGACGGGATAGCGATCGAGCCAATAGGTGGGCAAGTTGACCGTATGGCAGCCCCGCTCATTGTCTAGGGCCATTGCCGTCTCACTCCCCATCCGGAAGGGACCCCCTGGGATTTCCACCATGTCACTTCGGCGATTCGCGCAGCGATCCCTGCGGGAATCGGCAGGGGGACGGGGCGGACATAACCGCGATTCGCGCAGCGATCCCTGCGGGAATCGTTCAGCCGTGACCGGGGCGGGCAGACGGAGAAGCTGGTGAACGATCGTCAGGGTTTCGACGTGTTGGCTTTCGTGTTGGAGCAGAAACCGCCAGAGCCGTTCTGGGTGAATGCGGGAAGTCGTGTGCCCACCCTCATTTGCCCCGTTATCGGTCCCGTTATCGACTAAGTCATCGGCCCCGTTATCGGCCCCGTTATCGGCCCCGTTATCGGCTGAGCCGTCGGCCCAGTAGTCCGCCACCTGGGTACGCACCTGCTCCAGGTAGGCATAGAGCGTCGCCAGATCGGGCAAATGGACGCGATCGGCCTTGGGTAACCCATCCGCCGCGAACAGGGTTTCATAGGCAGGCACAAGGGGTGGCTGTCCTGCCCAACGCTGGAGAATCCAGAGGGCTTCTGTGTAGGCAATGTGGCCGATATGCCAACCGATCGGGCTGAAGTCGGGGTGGGCTTGGCGAGTGATCAACGCCGGATCGATCGTGTCTAGCACCCGTAACGTTTGTTGCCGACAAGCTTGCAGGTCCGCCCAGAGCGAAGTAATGGGATCAGCACTGGGTGTGGCCTCCCCTGGGGCGATCGGGGGGAATACGGTCAAGGATGCTGCTGGGTCTTTAGTCGGTAACTCAGTGGGTAACGCAGTGGGTGATTCAGAGGGGCGTGAGGTGGACATGCTGATCGGCTCCCACGGTGAGCAGGCTATTCTCGGCAAACGGTACCCAATCTCCCATGAACAGGGGTTCCGACGCAACGACGATCGCCTGCGGCAAAAACGGATCATCCCGTAACCAATAGAGCGACGGGGCCGGGGGACGATTACTAAACCGCGAGGCAACTAGCGTTTGCCCATCACTCACCAGCACATTTGCCTGGATGGTCACCTGGGCATGGGTCGCCAGTTCCGCCACCTGGGTGAGGGTGCGGTGGAGGGCCTCCGTCGGGCTAATCCCCGGTACAGTCAGCCACTCATGCAGGAAATACCCAAACAGGTGTTCTGAATCCGTACTGCCCTGGATGGCTTGATAGGCTAGATCCCCCAGACGATCGCGCAGGGGGCGATAGAGACTGGCTCGGAAGTTTTCGATGAACCCATTATGGGTAAACAAAAACGGCGGGTACTGGAACGGATGACAGTTGCTCAGATCCACCGCTTGTCCCGGCGTGGCACTCCGGACATTGGCCAGCACACAGCCCGACTCAATGTAACGACTCAGGGATGGCAGATTTACATCATTCCAAATCGGCAACGTATTGCGATAGGTATAGGATTCCGTGGGTCGCTGGGGATGGTACCAACCCACGCCAAACCCATCCGCATTTAGCAAGGCCCCCTTTAGCTCTAGGGGCTGGTAGCTTTGCACCACCAGCGAGTGCTCCGGCTTATACAGCAACGTTTCCAGGCTAACCGGGGGACCGAGGTACCCCAACAGGCGACACATAGGCAGCAACCAACCCCTCTGCGCAAAACAACCGGGACCCTCCGCGTCGCAATCCTGCACCACTCGTGACGGCTTGTGGTGCAGGCTTCTAGCCTGCGCGGGCCGGATGCCCACCCCACGCCCATCCACTAATCGCCGGAGATCGCGATATACGGATCGTAAAAATACGGATACCCCCGAAGATGGGGAGGTTGGGAGCGTTTTGCGTTTTGCGTGTTCAGGGTAGGGGCGGGTTGCGTCCAAGGCTTAGTCAGCCACCGACCCTCCTGATGAACCCGCCCTCTTGGTGTCGAGTTGCCAAAAACCGAACCTATTCAGGCGTTTTGTTGGGTCGCACTGGGTTTGACCCAACCGACTAAATCAGCTTAACAGGCGACGATCTTTCACCCTTCACTCTTTTGCTCCTCGCTCCTCACGCCTCACGCCTCACGCCTCTCCTCTCCTCCCCCCTAAGCTGGTTTCGAGTACTGATTCATATATCGCGCCAGTTGTTTGGTCTTGAGGCCCACTTCGATCGCGTTTAGTACCCGGATCATGCCGGTGGTGTTAATCATTTCGGGGGTGATGTTGGCCCGTTGGGCAGCTTGCATAGCTTTTTCGGTCAGGGCATGGCTGGCGTAGCCCGTGACGATGAGGACGAGATCGGCTGAGTGGATATGGTTTTCGAGTTGCTCGGCCATCTGGAGACCATCTTGGGCTGTACACCAGAGGAGGTTGACGTTGGAGGACCGGAGGCGATTGCGCACGGCGGTAGCCAGCCGATCGTGGCCACCAAAGATAACCACCTTGCCCTCTAGGACATCGTAGGGATTGGGGGGCTTTTCCGATGGGCGATGGCGAACACGGGGCTGCACATTGGGGGGACGCTCGACGCGGGAACGATTCTCCAGCGCTTTGTTGTAGATAAAGTTTAGGGTTTGCTCATGGCTGCCTCGTAGTTTGGCCACCGGGCCTTCCTCACTGTGGGAGTTGATTTGGGCCATGAGGGCTTCGACGACTTCTTCTAAGGCCCCGATCGCTTTCAAATCCTGAACATACCCCTTCACGGCGATCGCGGCATCGGTGGCGCTATAGAAGTCAGTCTGCTCAGCAATCATCTCCAGCAAATCCTCGCGTAGGCTCTTTTGCCAACGGCTAATTTGCTCTACTTCTCGGCCTTCTAGCAAGCGTTCTTCGCTCAGGATCAGTTGGCGATCGGCTACTTCTGCGGCCAGGATCGGCGCTTCTTCCAATTGTCGCCGTAGGTCCGCCGCTTGAGCTTGTAGCTTTTGGCGCATGGGGGTGTCTGGACAGCCTTCCGCTTCATAGCGGGCCAACACTTCTTCAATTTTTTCCAGGAGGGGATTGAGTCGCTGCTGAATTTCTTCCGTCGCCTTTTGAACATAGGCATCCCGCTGTTGTTGCAGGCGTTGTTCCTGGAGTTCGGCCTCGGCAGCAGAGAGCAAATCCTGGACGGAGGTTTCTAAGTTATCAAGTTCGGCAATATCCATAAGAAGTCATACTTGAATTTTGGACAAGAGAGGTGGGTACCCGTAGTGCACCCTTGCTTATCGTCTGACCGGTCAGTGCCCCGTGCCAGAGTTCTAAGTATCCGAGAAAATACGGATATTTTTACGTGCATGATCCTGGCAGATCCTTGCAAGCCAGGGATAGCAGGGATAGCGCTATCCTCTCGTCAACATGCGAGTTTGAGTTTCAGTATATAGCGATCGCCCCCAAGGGTTAAGTCAAAGGCTGCGGGTACTGACCCCAGCGGGGACTTCCCCCTCCCAGTTGCTCTCCCGGTTTGTTGACCATCAGAGGCTCCCGATCGCTACACCTTTAGGGTAGCGCCTAGGCTGTCGGAATGTCGCTGCCACATGGGATGAAAAAATATTTGACGAAACCTAGCCACAAGGCAAAGGGAGCCAGTAACCTCATTACACTTGAAATCAGGAAAACTTTGACGAGCTGTCAAGATCCTGATCCTGTTTGGCTGTTTTCTATAGCTGTTTTTTATGCTGTATCGACGTTTTGGCCGTACCGGGTTGTCTATGCCGGTCTTCTCCTGTGGCGGCATGCGCTATCAGTTCAAGTGGCAGGATATCCCAAAAGCGCAAATCCCTGCGGATAATCAACAGAATTTGGAGGCAACGATTCGACGATCGCTGGCCGTGGGTATTAACCATATTGAAACGGCACGGGGGTATGGAACCTCTGAACTACAGTTAGGTCAAATTTTGCCCACGTTTCCCCGTGAGCAATTGATTGTCCAGACCAAAGTTTCGCCGAAACCTACGGCCCAGGAATTTCGTCAAACCGTGGAACAGTCGCTAGCTAATTTGAACTTAGACTATGTTGATTTGCTCGGATTTCATGGGATCAATACTCCGGAATTACTCGACGATGTGTTACGACCGGGGGGCTGCTTGGCGGTAGGCAGACAACTACAAAAGGAAAGTCGCGTGCGGTTTCTCGGCTTTTCCACCCACGGTCCCACTGACCTAATTGTGCAGGCGATCGCCACGGGGGAGTTTGATTATGTCAACCTGCACTGGTACTACATTTATCAAAATAACTGGCCCGCGATCGTGGCGGCGCAAGCGCAGGATATGGGCGTTTTTATTATTAGTCCTGCCGATAAGGGTGGTAAACTTTATGACCCACCCCAACGGTTGCGGGACTTGTGTGCGCCCCTAACCCCGATGCAGTTTAATGATCTGTTCTGCCTCAGCCATCCCCAGGTGCATACGTTGAGTATTGGGGCAGCCCGTCCCCAGGATTTTGATGAACACCTGCAAGCATTGGCTTACCTGGAGCGAGCGGATGAATACCTGTCACCCATTTTACAGCGCTTAGAAGCAGCCGCGATCGCCCGCCTCGGCGAGGTGTGGTATCGTACCTGGCATATTGGTTTGCCGAGTTATACCCAAACCCCTGGCGCGATTAATATTCCAACCATTCTTTGGTTGCGCAATTTAGCGATCGCCTATGACCTCGTAGAATACGGCAAAATGCGCTACAACCTGTTAGGAAATGGTGGCCATTGGTTTCCCGGTAATCGCGCCGATCGGGTACAGGAATTCGATTTGCGATCGTGTCTAGTTAATAGTCCCCATGCCGAGCAAATTCCAGCGTTATTAGCCGATGCCCACACTCGTTTGGGTGGGACCACTGTGCAGCGATTATCCCAAGCCTAAGATCTTCCATCAATGCCCGCAGGAGTGGGGTTAACCCTGGACTTAGCTCTTGACTCCCTGGAAAATTTTCCTGCTAAAGTCAGGAAACCCTAACAAAGTCTCCGTGTCTGGAAACATGGGGACAAGGCGAATACGGAGAAAAAGTCATGAAATCTTAACTAAGTCTCCGTATGATGGCGACGAGCGATTTGCCAACTCAGTAGGATTACGGGAAGTAGCCCTACCAGGATGATCGTCAGGGCGGGGGCAGCGGCTTCCACCAGGCGTTCATCCGAGGCCAAGTTATAGACCCGCACCGCCAGGGTATCGAAATTGAAGGGGCGAATAATCAGGGTGGCTGGGAGTTCCTTCATCACATCGACAAAGACCAGCAAGGCAGCCGTCAACAGCCCCCCGCGCAGGAGGGGTAAGTGGACCTGGAGGAGGGTGTGCAGGGGGGGATAGCCCAGGGAGCGGGCGGCATCATCCAGGTTGGGCCGAATTTTGGTCAAGCTGGCTTCGATCGTGTGGAGGGACACCGCCAGAAAGCGCACCAGATAGGCAAAGACCAGCGCGGTGATCGTGCCACTGAGCAATAAACCGGTGGAGAAGCCTAGGAGCGATCGCATCGTCGCATCGATCGCATTGTCCAGCCGCCCCAAGGGTACCAAAATCCCTACGGCAATGACGGAACCGGGCACGGCATAGCCCATTGCTGCCACGGCAACCGCAAAGTGCATCACCGGGCTATCCACCAACCGCCGCCCGTAGGCCAGTAGCAGCGCCAAGAGCACGGCCAAGGCTGCGGTCACGATCGCCAAGGTCAGACTATTCCGGGCGAACACCCAAAATTGACTGCGCCTAAATGCCTCCATATCCCCCAACGCCATCTGCCCTAGGACCCCGGCTGGCAGCAGGAAGCCTAACAGTACGGGCAAACTACACAGGCCGATCGCCGCCCCCGCCCGAACGCCCCGCAGTTGATAGGGGGGAACCGTGGGGGCTTGGCCCCCTTTTTGGTAAAACCGGCCCCGCTGGCGCGATCGCTGCTCCCAGAGCATCAGAGCCAGGACAAACAGCATCAGGACCGCCGCCAGTTGGGTGGCTGCCACCCGCTCCCCCAGGCCAAACCAGGTTCGGTAAATCCCGGTGGTGAAGGTATCTACCCCGAAGTATTGCACCGTCCCAAAGTCATTCAGGGTTTCCATTAGGGCCAAAGCCGTTCCCGCCGCGATCGCGGGGCGAGCCAGGGGCAGGGCCACCCGCCAAAAACTTTGCCACGGGCCACAGCCCAGGGTCCGGCTGGCTTCGATCGTCGTCAGGGATTGCTCCAAAAAGGCTACCCGCGCCGGGAGATAGACATAGGGATACAGCACCAAGGTCAGCAGCGCGATCGCCCCCCCCAGCGATCGAATATTGGGAAACCAGTAGTCGCCATAGCCCCAGCCGGTCCACTGGCGCAGGGTGGTTTGCACCGGACCGGCAAAATCGAGCAAATCCGTATAGGTATAGGCCAGTAGGTAGGCCGGGGCCGCCAAGGGCAGCACCAGCAACCACTCCAGCCAGCGCGAGGCGGGAAACCGACAGAGGGTGACTAACCAGGCCGTCCCCACCCCAATCACCAAGACCCCCAGCCCCACCCCCAGCATCAGCCAGCCGGAGTTGAGGAGGTAGCGGGGTAGGACCGTTGTTGCTAAATGTTGCCAAACGGCGCGGGAATCCCGAAACAGGCTGCTCAGGACAAAGAGGGTCGGCAGGGCCAGGATCAGGGCCAGGGCTAGCACGCCGATCGTCCAACGATCGGGCCGATTTTTCTGGAGATATTGCCAAAAACGGGTGATTCGCGAGGGCAACACGGGCATACTCAAGGCAACGGCGAGAGGAACTTTAAGATTAAAATCCAAAACTTATTGAGAACTAATCTCACTAAGTAGATTATGATGATCTAGGGAAAGGGCACAAGCCACCCCGGCTCCCGTTTGGCTACCCGCCTGGAATCGCTGTACCCCTGTGTTTGTATGGCAGGGGCGCGATCGGGACACCTGGCGACGATCCGCTTTGAAGTCCCGCCAGTCCAGCCGCTTTGAAGCAGCGATCGTTGTTGACAAACGTCTTATTCATTACCCCGATTAGGAGTCATAACATTAACCCTATGGTCCATGCTGCCATTCTGCAACTGACGGGCGTTACGCGCCAATTTGCCCCGGATCAGGCTGCTGCTGTCGATCAGGTCTCACTGACGCTCCACCCTGGAGAAATCCTGGGACTGCTCGGACCGTCAGGGTGCGGGAAAACAACGCTACTGCGCTTAATTGCCGGTTTTGAGGCCCCACAAGCAGGCCAAATCAGCATCGCTGGGCAAACGGTGGCGGGGCCAGAGACGTGGGTGGCTCCGGAACATCGGGATGTGGGGATGGTGTTTCAGGACTATGCCCTCTTCCCCCATCTCAGTGTGGCGGAGAATGTGGCCTTTGGGTTGCGGCAGTTTCCCCAGAAAGGCCGCTCTGCACGGGGCAGCACCCCGCGATCGCGCTACCGGCCCGCCGAAATTCAGCAACGGGTCCGGGAAACCTTGGCTCTGGTTGGCCTCGAACATTTGGAACGGCGCTATCCCCACACCCTATCGGGGGGCCAGCAACAACGGGTGGCCCTGGCCCGCGCCCTGGCACCGCACCCCCAGTTGATCCTGTTGGATGAACCCCTGAGTAATTTGGATGTGCAGGTTCGCCTCCGTCTCCGGCAAGAAGTGCGGGAGATTCTGAAGGCAACGGGCATTTCTGGGGTTTTTGTCACCCATGATCAGGAGGAGGCACTGGCCATCTCCGATCGGGTGGCGATTATGCAGCAGGGCCAAATTGAGCAGTGTGGCACCCCGGAAGAAATCTATAGCCTGCCCGCTTCCCGCTTTGTGGCCGAATTTGTCACCCAAGCCAATTTCCTGACGGCCCAGCGCCAAGGTCGAGTTTGGCAAACGGAGGCGGGTGCGTTTGAAACCCCCGATGACACGGCCCTGCATCCCGAAGTGTGTGCCCAGGCGTGGGCGGAAATCACCGCCGCTGAACTGATGATCCGCCAAGAAGACCTCAAGGTGATCCCGGACGAAACGGGTCAGGTCGTCGTCTGCGATCGGCAATTTTTAGGGCGCGAACACTGCTACTGCTTGCTCACCCCCTCTGGTCAAAAGCTCTACGCCCGCACGATCGCGGGACCCTTGCTCCCTGCTGGCACACGGGTGCGGCTGGCCTGCAATACCCACGGCCTCCGGATTTTCCCGCTCACCACAACCCGAAGGACCCTCGCCTTCGCCTGAGGTCAAGCGACACCCCCCTTGCCAACACCCGCCCTGCCATGAGTCATCATGGCTTGCCTTGACGCGCTCCGTCCTGAAGCCCAGCGCTTTGTTGCAGTTCCATACAGGCCGGGGGGATCTTCCCTGGGTTGTGGGCAACTTGGCCTAGGGTGCTGTCATTCCTAAAATGAGGGATTATCGATAGGTGTTTAATGGGCAATACTTATTATGTTAACTGGCTTTTTGGGGTTGCTCTGGGGTTGACCCAACCTACAAAATTGAGCTTGACGTGGCACTTGGTCAAGAGATGACAACACGTAATGTAAACAAATGTTGCGGATCTGACGGCGGCTGTGTTAAGGTTTGTAACAGGTTCAGATTTCAGGAGACACACACCATGCAAGAGCAACAAAGCAAGCTTGGATTTACCGCCTTTGCTGAAACCTGGAATGGCCGCTTGGCAATGTTGGGTTTCGCGATCGGCCTCGCCACTGAATTGCTGACAGGTCAAGGGATTCTCTCCCAACTCGGTTTGATGTAACTTTGTAACTTTTCTTGCAAAGCCCGCGATCGCAGATGTTTAGGCCAGCGATCGGGTCTTGAATCCCTTATTGATACCTCATGCCTGTGCGCGGCTTTCCCCCTGCTGCCCACAGGTCTTTTTTTACCGTGAGTTTGATTCTCCTGCGGAGACGCTGCGCGAACACAGCCCCATTGCCCTCACCCCCCAGGCTCTCCCAAACGGGGCGAGGGGGAGTAATGGCACAGAGAACTTCTCCGGATGACTGGGAAAATAAGCCGTTTGGGCTGAGCCAGTCGCGAGCAATCATCTTAAGCTTGACAAACCACGAGGGGGGGCTGACCGCTGGGTCTTGATCGTTATCGTTTGGGTTTGGCAATGGCACTATCGCGCGAGAGGGAACGATATTGGGTGGCGGGATATTGATCAATATGGCGGTGGATCGCCACGGGGGGCTTGATGCGGCAACTAAAAAATTCCACGGCGGCTTTGCCATCCGGGAGAATGCGAACTTTGGGGGATAAATCGGCGATCGGATCGCTCGCCCATTCCCATTGGGCCTGGGGGGGCAGGGCATCCACCAACCGATGATTGCCCCATCCTATAGACTTGCCAGTGGCCCCTAGGTCTTGAATTTCGCGCCGAAAGAGGGAGGCCACCAGGAAAGAGGCTGGGGAGCGATCGCCCTCGACGGCTTCCATAAAGTCGGGTAAGGCTCCCTTGGGTTGGGGGGGATGTTGGCGATCGCTGCTATTCTCCAGCACCGATTCCAGTTGGGCCGTGGTGGAGAGGGCTTCGGGAACAGCCCAGGTAATACCCACCCCATCGCCAGGGACCCGGTAAAGGTAGGTCACCAAGCGCCAATCTAGCTTGATACAGAGTCCCGGTAAGCGGATTAGCGCCGCCCCTGGATTGAGCGTACTGACAAACCAGCGCCCTTCAACATTGGGACCGTAATTGTCTTCTTCCTGAATGCTGGCGGATTGGAAAAAGCCACTCAAATCATCCAGGGATTCCGGTTCCGGCGTGTCATCAATGTCATCTAGCGAAGCGATCGAATCGGGGCTGTCCTCGGTTTCTGGCAGGGTTAAGCTGCTTTTGATAATTTGCCTAACCTTTTGTAAGGAGGCGAGGGGAAATCTCTGGATGGTCATAGCGGCTGGGGGATGGGAAACGGCAACCGAAGTGGGGATAACTCCCCCAAATTTAGCTGGAAATGACCCGATCGGGGGTGTTGATGCGGATTCGGTAATAGTACCAAACATGTAGGGATAGCCCCCCTACCCAGCCGTCGGCAGGTTAACCCCCATCAGGTCGCTGACCCGCTGCGCCGTGGCTGGGGCCAGGAGAATGCCATTGCGGTAGTGACCAGTCGCCAGAATGACATTGGTGTAGCCCACTAATTTCTCGATGATCGGCGCCGGTTGATGTTCGGGACGGGGACGGAGGCCATACCAGGCATTGACCCAAACGGCCTCGGCGAGGGCGGGCAGGATCGCGATCGCCTGTTCCCAAACCCGCTCCAATTGGGTGCGATCGGGCATCGTCAGCCCCTTGGGATGGCAAAATTCCACCGTGGCCCCAACCCAAACCTCACGGTCACTCAGGGGGGCAATGTGGACATCCTGCCGGGTGAACACGGGCAACGGCGTGGGGGCGGTCAGGGGCTGCGCACAGCGAACTTGCAGGGCTTGACCGAGGACTGGTTGCAGGGCCACGCTCTGCCACTCACCGCCTTGCCCCTCCCACGGGCGATCGTTGCCAGCCGGCGGCGGATAGGGGTACAAGTGGGCCGTGAGGGGATTGGACCCTAGACCAGCGGCCAGGATGATCCAGTCAGCCGTCCAGGTGTTGGTCGGGGTATGGACCGTAGTGAGGGTTTGGGCCGGGATCGCTAGTGCGGGGGCCGCTGGCAACAAAGTACGCAGGGAGCGGCGTTGGACCAGCGCCCTCAAAATCAGGTCCGAGGGAACCGCAGCGCTTTCTGGGCGGCGGGGGCTAAAGGCGGTCACCGGCGTCGCAAAGTGAAACTGGACCCCTTGCTGACGAGCCGCCGTGATCAGTGCCCGCAGGAGGGCGGCGGGTTGAATGTGGAGATCCTGGGGGGAATGGACCCCGGCAACCACGTCCGTCAGGTCAAGTGCAGGATAGCGATCGCCCAGTTGCTCCCGGTTGAGCCAGTTGAGGGGCAACCCCTGGCGGGTCCGGTGTTCACACAATTGCTGCCAATCGGCGAGGTTAGCGTCGGCGGTGAGGAGGTGGAGGAGGCCCTGGGGATTGTGGGCGATCGCCGCTCCCGTGCGGGCGGTTAGTTCGGGCAGCAGGCTGTGGTAACGGCGGATACTGGCTTGCCGCAGATCCCAGGCGCGACCTTGCCGTTTTTGACTGCTCACCCCCACCAGAATCCCTAGGGCCGCATGGCTGGCGACGCGGCGGTGGGTAAATGTGTGGTTGGCTGTTGCGGTCTCGGCGATCGGGAAAAACGTCGTTTCAGGTTCCTGTTCGAGGACGGTAATCTGAAGGTCGGGGATGCGGCTGAGTTCGTAGGCGATCGTGGCTCCCACAATGCCACACCCCACAATGATCACTTGGGCCATAGCGCTCTCCATCCCAGTTTGCGGTTGGCCTGGGGGCGATCGGTACGCACCGACTCTACCCGGTTGGCGGCGATACGTCAGCCTGCCATTCGTTACTGTGCCTCCGACACCGACAACATCCCCAGTTTAGGGACTAACCCCACCCGTGAGCCGGTTTTGCAAAATCAGGGCCGCGATCGCTAGGTCGCTGGGGGTGGTGACTTTCAGGTTGGTTTCTTCCCCCGGCACAATTTTGACAGGGAGATGGCAGCGCTCAAACAGGGCCGCATCATCGGTGACTTCCCAGCCTTGGGCCTGGGCTTGGGCATGACAGGTTTTGAGTGGGGCCACGGCAAAGCCTTGGGGAGTCTGCGCCGCCCAGAGTTGGCTGCGATCGGGGGTCTGTTCGATCCAACCCTCGGTGTTGACAACTTTAATCGTGTCTTTCACGGGAACAGCGGCAATCAGGGCGGCCCCATCGGCGACCAGGCTGGCGGCACAGCGGTTGAGCAGGTCGGGGGTGGCTAAACAGCGGGCACCATCGTGGATCAGGACGTGCTCCGCCTCCGGTGGCAAGGCTTGCAGGCCGCAGTCTACCGATGCCTGACGGGTACTGCCCCCATTAATCAGGACAACGGGTTTTTGCAGATTCAGCGATTGGAGCAGGGCGCGGAAATCCGGCTGATCGATCGGCTGGCTGATAATCCCAATCCAGGTGATCGCCTCGGCAGCTTCCGCACTGAGCAAGGTCCAGGCAAGGATCGGTTTCCCCTGTAGGGACAACAGCAATTTGTTGCGATCGCTGCCCATGCGTTTGCCACTACCGGCAGCAGGGATGAGTAAATGCAAGCCGTACCTCCGACCCAATTTAGCTTGACAGACTATGACGCGATCGACTGCATCACCTCTACCGCTGGCTCTGGTTGGGTTGGCAGGGCGATCGGGGCGTCGGGTTGGAGCGTGGCTAGCTGTTGCTCAATTTGGGTGCGGACAATCTCGCGGTATTCCAGAAAATGCTCATTATGGGCACAGACCGTTAAATAATGCTCCCAGACCGCCGGATTCCGACGCAGCATGGAAAATAAATGATGCCAGAATTTCCAGCGGGTGCGACGTTTGATGCCCTGCCGCCAAATGACGATCGCTAAGGCCCGCAGGTCCACTAAACTGGGCCACTGGAAAGGCCGTTTTGCCCTGGGTGCCCCCATCATCAAGAAGTGGCGATAGGTCCGGTCTAAATATTTTTCTGGATCATACAGTTCCCAAAACGCTTCCACATATTCCCTGGCAATGTCGGCCACGGGCCGGGTGGGCACAAAGTTCATCAGGGTGGTTTGGTTGAGGTTGCCACTGCGATCGCGGAGCCGCCCTTCCTTTTCCAACCGATGCCAGAGGGCCGTATGGGGAAGGGCTTGGAGCATGGCAAAGGTGGTGGTGGAAATGCCCGTGATTTCGGCAAACTCGATAATTCGGCGTCCGGCCCCTGGCTTTTCGCCATCGAAGCCAATAATGAACCCAGCCATAACCCGCAATCCCGCTTTGGCGATCGTTTGCACGGATTCAACCAAAGAGCTATGGGTATTCTGGAATTTCTTTGTCAGCGATAGACTTTCTTCATCCGGTGTTTCAATTCCCAAAAAGACGGCATCAAAACCGCAGTCCACCATCAGGTCCATGAGTTCGGGGTCTTGGGCCAGATCGACCGAGGCTTCTGTATTAAAGGCAAAGGGATACTGATGTTCCACCTGCCACACTTTTAATTCCTTGAGCAATAGCTTGACGTTGCGTTTATTGCCGATGAAGTTGTCGTCGACCATGAATACTCCCCGCCGCCAGCCCAATTCGTAGAGGGTATCCAGTTCCTTGAGCAATTGTTCTGGGGTTTTCGTCCGGGGTTTGCGGCCATAGAGGACAATAATGTCGCAGAACTCGCACTGGAAGGGGCACCCGCGTGAAAACTGCACGGACATTGAGTCATAGGCATCCAACTCTAGCAAGTCGTAGCGCGGGACGGGTGTGGTTGTCACGTCTGGTTTTTCGCCATTGGCCCGGAAGATCCCCTGGGGTTCGCCCCGCTCCAACGCTTCCACAAACATCGGTAGGGTAATTTCGCCTTCATCCAGCACCAGGTAGTCAGCGCCGGCGGGGAGCACCTCCTCCGGCATGGAGGTGGGATAGGGGCCACCTACCGCCACCCGCTTACCCCGCTGTTTGGCTTCCCGAATTTGGGCCAGCAGATCTTCCTTTTGCACAATCATGGCTGAGCAAATGACCAGATCCGCCCAGGCCCACTCGTCCTCGCGAATGTCGCGCACATTGCGATCGACCAGCTTAAACTCCCAGGTTTGGGGCAAGATCGCCGCCACCGTAATCAATCCCAAGGGGGGTAACAAGACCTTGCGGTTGACTAACTCTAGGATTTTTTCGTAGGACCAGAAAGTTTTCGGAAATAACGGATAGATCAATAGGACCCGCATGGCGATACTCCTGGCAACGGTTAGATGAAGACTTTAACAAAGGTTTCGTGTGGATGGGAACGACTGAAGTCGTTACTACGAACTACAAGCTACAATACGTTCACGATAGCACCTGCCCCCGGTCTTACCCCCGACGTTAACGCTGTTTGGGATGAGGCCGTTGACCGTAGTAGCGGTATTGGAGATAGTCCACCAGGACACGATCGTGGTCAAAGCAGAGGCTCTGGGGCAAATTCCAGGGAGCAAAAATCCCCACCCGCAGGGCATCATCCTGGGCGATGGGCTCCCCGATCGCCGTGGCAATGAACACCACACTCAGGGTATGCTGGCGGGGATCACGCTGGGGGTCGGAGTACACGTAGAACTGCTCCACTAGGGTAATGTCTAACCCCGTTTCTTCCTTGGCTTCCCGACGGGCGGCAGTTTCCACCGATTCGCCATAGTCCACAAACCCACCGGGGATCGCCCAACCCAGGGGCGGATTGCGACGCTCAATGAGGACGATCGGGCGATCGGGGCGATCGAGCAGTTCGATCAGGATGTCTACGGTAGGAACCGGGTTGCGATAGGTCACGGTAGCTTATGGGGAGATTAACAATAGGGCTTGGAAAACGTGGATGGGGAACGACTGAAGTCGTTACTACGAACTATGGAAAACAGGGGGGAGAGGGCTGGGGATATGACTTGGGGTATTAAATATTGTCAGCGTTGCGTGTTTTGCTGATCCAAAACTGTAGACTAACCTCTAGACTTTTGGCAAAGTCGGCCCACCCGTAGGGGGCCACTCGCAACCCTGTTTGCAGTAATCCACGTTTGAAGTAACCCCATGCCTTTTCCTCGAGCCAGTGGTATTCTCCTCCATCCCACCTCTTTCCCTAGTCGCTTTGGGATTGGGGATCTGGGTCCCGGTGCCTACACGTTTATTGACTTCCTCGCCAATGCCAAGCAACAACTCTGGCAGGTACTCCCCCTCGGACCGACCGGGTTTGGTAACTCCCCCTATATGTGTTACTCGGCCCTGGCGGGTAATCCGCTGCTGATCAGCCCGGAATTATTGCGGGATCAGGGATTGCTCAACAATGGGGATTTGGAGCAGTATCCCCACCTGTCGCCCGATCGGGTAGAGTACGAAGCGGTGGAGCGGCTGAAATACCCCCTGTTGCGCCGGGCGTTCGACAATTTCCAATCCCGTAATGATGCTACCCAGCGATCGGCCTTTGAGGCTTTCTGTCGGCAACATGCGTCCTGGCTGGATGACTATGCCCTCTTCATGTCCCTTAAGGAAGTCTTTAAGCTGAGTTGGAACCAGTGGGATACGGCGATCGCGTGGCGCAATCCCGATGCCCTAGCCCGTTGGAAGTCGGAGCTACAAACCGAGATCCAATACCGTCAATTCCTCCAGTTTGAATTCTTCAGCCAGTGGGCCAAATTGCGCAAATATGCCAACGATCGCGGGGTGCGCATTATTGGTGATATTCCCATCTATGTGGCCCACGACAGTGCCGATGTTTGGGCCAATCCCAAAAACTTCCGGCTGGATGAAGCCACGGGTGAAGCGGCGGAGATGGCCGGCGTTCCCCCCGATGCCTTCAGTGATACAGGCCAACTTTGGGGCAACCCCATCTATAACTGGGATTACCAGCGGCAGCAGGGGTTCCAGTGGTGGGTGCAGCGTTTCCAGAGCTTGCTGGAATTTGTCGATGTGATTCGGGTTGACCACTTCCGGGGCTTTAGTGCCTACTGGGCGGTCCCCCAAGGGGAAGACACGGCCATGAATGGTCAATGGGTGAATGCCCCCGGCCATGAATTGTTCCAAACCCTGCGCGATCGCCTAGGTGGCCTCCCGATCGTCGCTGAGGACTTGGGCATTATTACCCCCGATGTGGAAGAACTGCGCGATCGCTTTGAATTCCCAGGGATGAAGATCCTCCTCTTTGCCTTCGACTCCGGCAGTGATAACCCCTACCTGCCCTTCCAGTACATCCACAACTGCATCGTCTACACGGGGACCCACGACAACAACACGACGATCGGCTGGTTTAACGAAGCCGAAGATTGGCAGCGGCAAGCCTTTGAACGCTATCTGGGTCGCTTTGGCCCTTGGGGGATTCATTGGGACATGATCCGGCTGGCCCTTGGTTCCGTCGCCGACTGGGCGATTCTGCCCCTCCAGGATGTGATTGGCTTGGGGGGTGAAGCCCGCATGAACTTCCCCGGCACCAGCCAAGGCAACTGGGTCTGGCGCTATCGCTCCGATATGCTCAATGGGGAAATAGGCGATCGTCTGCGGCAGATGACGGAACTCTATGGCCGTGCGCCCAACGACTGAAGTCGTTACTACGAACTACTTGGCAAATGCGTGACGGGGGCCAGGGGATAGCGCTAGGGGATAGGGGTTTCACGAGCCTTCGGCCAAAGGATTTCAGTGCCCGCAATCCATCAACCTGATCTTGGGCCTTGCCCCTTGCCCCAGTTCCACCCCCTTTCACCCCTTCCCGGTTTCCAGCTTTAAGGCGACCGTGACATACTTAAACTTTGGGGCAAACCTTGACGATCGCAGCCTTCCGGCTTGGTATTCATGGCATCTCTTTCCCACCTGCTGACCCTAGCCCATCAGCAATACCGCAACCAGCAATTGACAGCGGCCCAACAAACCTGTGGGCAAATACTGGCGCAAGCACCGGACTCTCCCGAAGCCTTGGCTTTAATGGGCTGTGTTTGGCATGGCTTGGGTCAATTGGCGCAGGCAGAAGCCTGTTGGCAGCGGGCGGTGCAATTGCAACCCGACTATGCCGAAGCCCATAATAATCTGGGGGCCGTTCTGCAAGCCCGGGGCGATCTGGACGGGGCGATCGCCCATTACCAGCAGGCGATTGCCCATCAGCCCACCTATGCGGAAGCCTACTGTAACCTGGGCAATGCGCTCCAGATGCAGGCACAGTTCGAGGCGGCGATCACCCACTATCAACGGGCGATTCAACTTAAACCTGATTATGCCGAAGCCCATAGCAACCTGGGAACGGCCTACCAGCGGCTAAAACGCTTCGATGACGCGATCGCCCACTACCAACAGGCCCTCGCCCTGCGATCGGACTATCCGGAAACCCACTACAACTGGGGGCGGCTCCTGGAAGAACAGGAAAATTTCACCGAAGCTGAAAGCCATTACCGGCAGGCGATCGCCCTGAAGCCCGACTATGCAGCAGCCCATAACCAATTGGGCTATCGGCTCCAGCAACGGAATGCCTATGCCGAAGCTGAGTCCCACTATCGGCAGGCGATCGCCCTCGGTTTTGACCAGGTGGATACCCACCACTGTCTGGCGGTGATGCTCCATAACCAGGGGCACTATGAGGCCGCGATCGCCCAATACCAGGCCACGATCGCCCGCAAACCAGATCACGGTCATGCCCATCTGAATAGGGCGATCGCCTATCTCACCCTGGGGGAGTTTCCGACCGGGTGGCGGGAGTATGAATGGCGCTGGCAGGTGCCGGAATTTCAGGCCTTGGTCTTTAGTGCCCATACGCGCTGGGAGGGCGATGATCTGAACGGACGCACGATCCTGCTGCATTCGGAACAGGGGCTAGGGGACACAATTCAGTTTGTGCGCTATGCAACGCTGGTGGCCCAACGGGGAGGGCAAGTGCTGGTGAGTTGTCCTGATCCCTTGAAGCGGTTGTTGGCGACGGTGCCAGGGGTGAGCCAAGTCGTCGATCGCTTTGTGCCGAATCATCTGTTTCACACCTATGCGGCGTTGATGAGTTTGCCCTATCTCCTGGGCACCACCGTGGACACGATCCCGGCCAGCGTCCCCTATCTGCGGGCGAGTACGCCCCCCCCTATAACCCTCACGGCTTCCCCCCACTGTCGCCTCAAGGTGGGGCTGGTGTGGTCGGGGAATTCGGCCAATGGGCAAAATTTCCGGCGCAGTTGTCCGCTGATGGCGTTAGCCCGCCTTTGGCAACGGACGGATATCGCGTTCTACAGCCTGCAAAAGGAGTTATCGCCCGAAGAGCAGGCAGCACTCGCAACCTTACCTATCCAAGATCTCAGCCCCTATCTGGGGGACTTTGCCGATACGGCGGCGGTGATTGACCAGTTGGATTTGGTGATCAGTGTCGATACGTCGGTGGCCCATTTGGCGGGGGCGATGGCGAAGCCAGTGTGGCTCTTGCTGGCGGATGTGGCGGATTGGCGCTGGTTGTTGGACCGGGAGGATAGCCCCTGGTATCCAACGATGCGGCTTTTCCGACAGCGGCAAGCGGGAAATTGGGATGAGGTGGTAGGCCGGATAGCGGCAGCCCTGTCGGATTGGGATCGGGGGAAGGAACAAGCTATTGGACAACACAAAGACATAAAGACACAAAGGCACGAAGGGATTTCGGCGGCAGCCTGTGATTGGCAGGGGTTAGCGGAACAGGGGATGCTGGCTTTGCGGGAGGAGCGTTGGGCTGCGGCGATCGCCCATTATCAACAAGCTTTACCGCATCATCCCCAACCGGCAGCGGTGCATTTTCACCTAGGCTATGCCCACCAACGACTGGGACAAACGGATGTCGCCGCATCGCATTACCAAGCGGCCCTAACCCACCAGCCGAATTATCCAGAGGTCCTCTCGAATTTGGGCTATATCCTGGTGCAGCGATCGCAGTGGGATGACGCGATCGCCCATTTTCGCCAAGCGATTGCCCTGAAACCTGAGTTTGAAGATGCCCACCATAATTTAGCGATCGCGCTTTTGACTCAGGGTAATTTTGCCGAAGGTTGGGCGGAACAGGAGTGGCGCTGGCAGGTCCGTCGGGGCTGGGTGACGTGTCCCCACCCGCGTTGGGATGGCTCGGATTTGCAGGGGCAAACGATCCTGTTGCATTCGGAGCAGGGGTTGGGGGATGCGATCCAGTTTGTGCGGTATGTGGCGCTGGTGGTGGCGAAGGGTGGACGGGTGTTGCTCCAATGTCGATCGCCCTTGGTGCGTTTGTTTGCGGCCATACCAGGGGTCGAGCAGGTTTTTGAGCAGCACATTCCTAACCACTTGTTCCAGGTTCACGCACCCCTGATGAGCCTGCCCTATATCCTGGGTACCCGCTTGGAAACTATCCCGGCGACGGTTCCCTATTTGCAGGCGACGACACCGCCCCCCTTAGTGCTACCGCAGACCTCGCACCGGAAGATCGGTCTGGTGTGGTCGGGGAATCCAAACCATCCCGAAAATGGGCGACGGTCGTGTTCGCTGACCGCTTTACAACCGTTATTGCAATTACCAGGTTTGAGCTTTTATAGCCTGCAAAAGGAGGTTACGGAGGGCGATCGGGCGCTCTTTCAAACCCTACCAATTTACGATCTCAGTTCCTATCTGGGGGACTTTGCCGATACGGCGGCGTTAATTGACCAGTTGGATTGGGTGATCAGTGTGGATACGTCGGTGGCCCATTTGGCGGGGGCGATGGCGAAGCCAGTGTGGCTCTTGCTGGCGGATGTGGCGGATTGGCGTTGGCTCTTGGAGCGCGAGGATAGCCCCTGGTACCCGACGATGCGGCTCTTTCGGCAGCGGCAAGCGGGGAATTGGGATGAGGTGATTGCCCGTGTTGTTCAGGCTCTTCAGCAGGAACTTCTCTTGTGGGGTAGGCATCCTGCCTGCCTAGGAGCAGCGGGCACAACTGACTTAGACAGCCGAACTATCCCACAAGCGGTTGAGTTAATTCAAAATTCAAAATTCAAAATTCAAAATTCAGAATCTCTGGCCCAACAGGGGATGGCGGCGTTGCGATCGGGGCAATGGGAAAGGGCGATCGCCTATTACCAACAAGCCTTACCCGACTCTCCCCAACCAGCGGATATTCATTTCCATTTGGGCTATGCCTACCACCAATTGGGCCAGGAAAACCAGGCGATGGAGCAGTACCAACGTGCCCTGTCGCTACGGCCAGAATTTCCGGAAGTGCTCTGTAACCTGGGGAACCTCATGCAGGCGCGAAACCAATGGGAAACCGCGATCGCCTACTATCACCGTGCCCTGAGCATCGCCCCCCACTACCCCGATGCCCACAATAACCTGGGAACGGCCTTGTTTAACCAGGGACAACTCGCCGAAGCGATCGCACAGTATCAACAAGCCCTACAGTTTAAGCCAGATCACCTGGATGCCCACTACAACCTGGGTAATGCATTGGTCAAGCAAGGCGATTTAGCGGCAGCGATCGACCAGTATCAACAGGTTTTGGCTCAGAATCCCCAGCATATAGGTGCGGCCCATAATCTGGGCAGTTGTTTGTTTAAGCAGGGGGAGATGAGTGCGGCGATCGGCTATTTTCAGCAGGTACTTGCCCTTGATCCGCACCATGTGGATGCCCATTTCAGTCTGGCAATTGCCTGGTTAATTCAGGGGGATTTGCCACGGGGATTTGCGGAATACGAATGGCGGTGGCAAACGAAACATTTTGAGAAAACGCCCCCAACCCAACCCCAATGGGATGGCAGTGACTTGGCGGGACGCACGATTTTGTTGCATCCGGAACAGGGCTATGGCGATTTGATCCAGTTCATTCGCTATGCGCCCCTGGTGGCGGCACGGGGAGGACGGGTGATTGTCTGTTGCCCGGAGAGTTTGCAACGGTTGTTTGCATCGGTGCCGGGGATCGATCGCGTGTTAAACATGGCCGTCTCCCCGCAGGACTTTGAGATTTGTGCGCCCTTATTAAGTTTGCCGCGTTTATTGGGTACTACCCTGGAGACGATTCCCGCCACAGTGCCCTATCTGCAAGTGCCCCCCGACACATCGATTCAGTTAACCCCTCCCCCTGGTACGCGCCTCAAGGTGGGTCTGGTGTGGGCGGGCAGTCCCGATCATCCCAATGATGCCCAGCGGTCCTTTGGCTTACGGGTCCTGTGGCCCCTGTTGGCGTTATCGGATATCGCTTTCTATAGTTTGCAGGTGGGGTCCCCCGCCCTAGCGCTAGGAGAATTGCCGGAGGCGTATCAGCATCGGATTATCGATTTGAGTCCCCAGTTAACGGATTTTGGCGAAACCGCTGCGGCCATTGCACAACTTGATTTAGTGATCACCGTCGATACTTCCGTGGCCCACTTGGCGGGTGCTTTGGCAAAACCGGTTTGGGTGCTGCTGTCCTATGTACCCGATTGGCGTTGGTTATTGGCGCGGGAAGATAGCCCGTGGTATCCGACGATGCGCCTGTTCCGGCAACCGCAGCTTGGGGATTGGGCAGGGGTGATTACCCAGGTTGTCACTGCCTTGAAAGATTATGCAGATATACGGTTAGATAAACAACGCCAAACAACGATCGCCCCAGCTAACACTAAGTCCCAAAATAAGCCCAAAAAGCAATCGGCCAAATCCAAAAAATCCCGCCCTAAAGCTGATAAGAAGCCTGAGATCGCGGCAAAGCCTCCAAAAGTTGCGGCAAAATCATTCAGTCGCAAGCGTCCAACGGCTAGCGATAGCTTCGTGACGCCGCAGGCGTATCGAGCCAACGCCACCCAACAGATTGAACCGGTAGCCATAACGTCAGAATCTACGATCGATCGGGATACTGCCAGGATCAATGCGACGCAAAAACAAACCCTGGAACGCCTACTTCAGCAGGGAACCCAAGCCTTGGAGCAACAGGATTGGCCAACGGCGATCGCGCTTTATCAACAGGCGATCGCGATCGAACCCAACCTTCCCCGCACTCTGAGTAATTTAGGCGTTGCTCTCCAGAAAGCTGGTAATCTGGATGCGGCGATACCGCACTACCAGGCGGCGATTCGTCAAAAGCCTGATTTCCCCGAAGCCCACCACAATTTGGGTAAGGCTCTACAAGGGAAAGGTGAGCTAGAAGTGGCCAGTTACCATTATCGACAGGCGATCGCGCTGAATCCCGCCTATGCAGAACCCTACTATGGTTTGGCGAGTATTCTATCGCTAGATGAAAGCTGGGAAAACCTGTTTACTCCCCAGGATAAATTCGAGCAAATCAAAACCTGTTATGAACAACTCCTAACCATTTGCCCCCAGGAAGCAGCAGCCTATAATAATTTAGGATCAGCCTATTTCCGCCGAGGGAAAATTCCTGAAGCGATCACCTATTTTGAACAGGCGATCGGCCATGATCCTCACCTGAGTGCCGCCCATCGTAATTTGGGCTTAGCCCTCCTGACCCAAGGGGATTTAGTCCGGGGGTTTGCCGAATACCGTTGGCGCTGGCAAGTGGGGGATAAGGGTTTACCTAATTTCGGTCAACCCCAATGGGATGGCAGTGATCTTACAGGAAAAATGATTTTGCTGTATCCCGAACAAGGACATGGCGATATTGTCCAATTTGTGCGTTATGCCCCCCTAGTCGCTCAACGGGGAGGACGCGTCATTGTTTTGTGCTATCCAGGACTGAAGCGGTTAATTGCGTCAGTGGAGGGGGTTGATGAGGTGGTGATCCATCATGAGGTTGATTTTGATACCTTTTTCCCGTTGATGGATTTGCCCATCATTTTTAAAACCGATATTTCCACGGTTCCTGCCCAGATTCCCTACCTAAAAGCACCAGAAATTCCTCCCTTAATTCTTCGATTCCCAGCCCATATTCGCCTAGCAGTTGGCATTGTGTGGGCAGGTAATCCTAAAAACCCCACGGACCAAAAGCGTTCCTGTCCATTATCTGCATTTCTACCGCTGTTAGCACTTGAAAATATTGCATTTTATAGTCTGCAAGTGGGGGGACCAGTTGCCCAGTTAAGCGATCTCCCCGATGGGGTCGTGGTGCCCGATCTCAGCCCGCATTTGAAGGACTTTGCGGATACCGCAGCAGTGATTGAGCAACTGGATTTGGTGATTACCGTGGATACGGCAGTGGCCCATGTGGCGGGGGCACTCGGCAAACCCACCTGGATCTTACTCTCCGCCCTCCCCGATTGGCGCTGGTTATTAGAGCGCGACGATAGTCCTTGGTATCCCACCGTGCGCCTGTTCCGGCAATCGCGTCTGGGGGATTGGAGCGAAGTGATCACGCAGGTGGCTGCTGCCTTAACGGCATTACGGGATACCCATCCCCCACCCGATACGCCTGCGGCGTCGCGAAGCTATCGCGCTGAGCCAAACGCAACTGCAACGACAATACTTCCTCGGCATCACGAAACGATCGCGGCTTTAACTAAGCAAGGTAATACCTATCTAGAAACCCAACAATGGGACGCAGCCATAACCTGTTTCCAACAAGCGATTCTTGTCTGGAGACACTCGGCGAACGCGCTGCAACCGGCCATACCAAAAGCCTATTATTCCTTAGGTTGGTTGTATAAACAAAAATTATACTTAGCACAAGCTGAGCAGCATTTACGGCAGGCGATCGCCCTAGCCCCAGACTTCGCCGAGGCCCACTTTACCTTAGGGACAACCTTGTTACTGCGAGGCGATTGGTTAGCGGGTTGGGAGGAGTATGAATGGCGATTTAAGACCGAATTATTTCAAAGATTATCGACCTCGTTATCATATTCAAATAAACCCTGCCTCACGGATCGAAGCACGATCGCAGGTAAGCGCATCTTAATCTGTAAAGAGCAAGGGTTGGGGGATCAGATTCAATTCCTGCGATATGCCCTCCTGATCTGCCAATTAGGTGGGACAGTGATTATTGCCTGCTCACCTGAGCTTAAATCCTTATTTGAAAAGGCAATCCATTGCGCCGATCCTTCCCGAACTGATGTCAATATTGTTACGGATAAGGGGACGATTACAACATCAGAATTTGATGAATATATTTCCCTGATGAGTTTACCCAAACTCTTTGGAACTACCCCAGATTCAGTCCCCTTGCAAGTTCCCTATCTGTTCGCCCCTGAAATCTCACCGATTCATTTAGAACCTACCTCGTCAGTCTTCAAGATCGGTATTGTCTGGGCTGGCAACCCCATGAACCAAGAAAATGAGAAACGATCGTGCATATTAAGCGATCTATTGCCCCTGCTGAGCCTAAAAAATATTGACTTCTATAGTCTTCAAGTGGGGGAAGCTAGTCAACAGATGGCCACTTTACCCCCAACGGTCACCATTCATGATCTCAGTCCCCAATTACGGGATTTTGCAGACACGGCAGCGGCGATCGATCAACTCGATCTCGTCATTACCGTTGATACGGCGGTGGCCCATCTAGCCGGTGCCCTAGGGAAACCCGTATGGGTCCTATTGGCCTATTTACCGGATTGGCGCTGGCTACTTGAGCGCGAGGATAGTCCTTGGTACCCCACTATGCGCCTGTTCCGTCAAACAACACCAGGGGATTGGGCTGGGGTCATTCAGCGAGTCAAAGCAGCATTAGAGGAACTGTTAAGTCAAACGTCAAAAGTCAAAAGCCAAAATGCAGAGATTTCAACTACGCTAGTGCCCGTAGAGGTCTTGGTTCAACAAGGCACTCAATGTGTTCAACATCAAGATTGGGCGGGAGCCATCCGTCATTTTCAGGCGGCCCTACACCGTCAGCCCAACCTACCCCAAGCAGCCAGAGGTTTAGCCTGGGCCTTTCAACAACAGGGCCAGTTAGACCTCGCGATCGCGCATTATCAACAGGCGATCGCCCTGGCTCCCAACGCCTATGAACTGTATATCAATTTGGGTAGCCTCCTAGCCGAAGACTACCGCCTTGCGGAAGCGATCACCTATTATCAACGCGCCATCCAACTACGACCCGATCTGGCCCCTGCTTACAGTAACCTGGCCAATGCTTACCAGCTACAAGGGGATTTAACCGCCGCGATCGCCCATTTCAAACAAGCCCTAGCGATTACCCCTGACCTCCCAGAAGCCAACTATGGCCTGGGAACCAGCTATCTCTTGCAAGGAGATTTTCTCAAGGGCTGGGCGGGTTATGAATGGCGCTTTCAGGTAAGTGGCTTTCAGGAGAATTTTACCCGTTTTCGAGGCCAACCTGAATTACGTTGGCATGGTAGTCCTCTACAGGGTAAGCGCATTCTGCTGGGGCCTGAACAAGGCTTTGGTGACAAGATTCAGTTTGTGCGTTATGCAGCCCTAATTGCTGATCGCGGTGGCCAGGTTATTGTCGGCTGTCATCCTTCTCTACACCGGCTACTGGCTACTGCCCCTGGTGTGACTCAAGTGTGTGATCCGGATGGAGCGGTGGCTGAATTTGATGTCTATATTTCCCTAATGAGTTTGCCATATGTTTTTGGGACAACCTTAGCAACAATTCCTGCCTCAGTTCCCTATCTCCAAGCACCTGCAAATCATCCCGTCCATTTAGAGGCTCCCCTGGGGACTGCCCTGAAAATTGGCATTGTCTGGGCGGGTAACCCACAGAATACGAGAGATCGTCTGCGATCGTGCCCTCTTCAGCAATACTTACCCCTCCTCCAAATGCCTAATTTGGCCTTTTACAGCCTGCAAGTAGGGCCAGCTTCCCAACAGCTAGGTAGCCTCCCAGCCGGGGTGACTGTTCAGGATTTAAGCTCGCACTTGCACGATTTTGCGGATACGGCAGCGGTTATTGCCCAACTGGATCTGGTGATTACCGTAGACACGGCCGTTGCCCACTTAGCCGGTGCCCTGGCGAAACCCGTGTGGGTGCTGCTATCCCATGTGTCTGACTGGCGCTGGCTCTTGGAGCGGGAAGATAGCCCCTGGTATCCCACAATGCGCCTGTTTCGCCAAACCCAACCCGGTGACTGGGCAGGGGTCATCCAACGGGTGCAAACTGCCTTGCAGGAATGGCGAGTTCAAAATTCAAAATTCAAAATTCAAAATTTCCTAAAACAGGGTCCGTCAGAATCGCTAACGATCGAGACTCAACCGAAAGTTATTCAATCAATAATCCCAGGAAAGAATCCAGAGACGATCGTCACCGATTCAACGCCCGTGATGCCGAAACAACTGGCGATCGACTGGTCGATGCAGTTAACCAGTGGTTGGGGCGTTTATGGGTTTAACTTAGCCTTACAACTGCTGCGCACTCAAACCTGTCAACCCGTTGCCTTGCGGCCCCCCTTAGTCCCCTGGGAAGACTTAAATCCCCTCTATCAACGGCTCTTTTTACCCTATTTCCAAAGCTATCAACACATTGAGCAAATCACCACCCAACATCCTGGCCAAACGATTGCCCTGGCAATGCCCGTCCTACAAGCCCTGGGGAATAATTTTGTCGGAGCCGATCGCCTTCAAGCCTTTCGCGGCGATCGCACCGTGGGCGTAATTTTCTCCGAGAATACCCACTTTACCCCCGATGCCCTCGCGATCGCCCAGCAATACGATTGGATCATTGCCGGGTCCCACTGGAATGAAGCTGTTTTACGGCAACATGGGTTAACCCGGGTCAGTACGGTCCTGCAAGGGATTGACCCCACCTATTTCCATCCTGCGTCCCGGCTCAACCTGTTTCCCGATCGCTTTGTCATCTTCTCCGGTGGCAAATTGGAGTATCGCAAAGGCCAGGATATTATCGTCGCCGCCTTTAAGCACTTCCAGCAACGCCATCCTGAAGCCCTCTTGATCACCGCTTGGCAAACCCACTGGCCCCAATATATGAGCGGCATGGAGCAAACGGGTAACGTCATCGGTTTACCTGAGATGGGCAGCAACCGCCAGCTAGCGATTCTGCCCTGGTTAGTTCGCAATGGTATCCCCGCTGAGGCAGCGATCGATCTCGGTATGGTGCCTAATCACCAGATGCCCCAAATTCTGCGGGAAGCCGATGTCGCCGTCTTCACCAATCGCGCCGAAGGGGGCACGAATTTAGTGGCAATGGAATGTCTCGCCACGGGCCTGCCCACGATTCTGTCGGCCAATACGGGCCACCTGGATCTGATCCGCGAGGATTTGGGGACGGATCACTGTTATGGGCTGCGATCGCAGGGACCCGTTCGCCCCAACGCCCATTTCCCAGCTGTGGATGGCTGGGGGGAATCTGCGGTAGAGGAAGTACTTGAACAGTTGGAGGCCGTTTATCAGCACCGCGAGGTCGCCCAACAAAAAGGTGAACGAGCCGCTCAGTTTATGCGTTCACTGACCTGGGCAAACCAGATTCAAGCGCTTTTGCAGACCCTGGGCCATCTGTATACCTAATCCCCTGATATAGCAATCCCAAGTCATTTATGAGAATGGGAAGGGACATAGTGAATCTCTATCAGTAGATATAGGATTGGCTTCTCTCATGAATCATCTGGGATTGCTATAGTTCGGTGATGCGTCCGCCTATCACACCACCGCTCCGGTGAGCATTCCGGTAGAAACGAGGAAGAGGGAATTGGGTTGCACGTATCACTTAGCCAAATCTTAAAACAGCCCTGTCCAACGGGGTATCTGCCTACCCGTCATTTTTGAATCTTGTGTAAACACCACAGATGATTTTCTCCGTAGGGCTGTGACGAATTAAACGAATTACTGAAGACTTCATCGCCTCAACAGCCGCAAAACAGCCTATCAATGCCGGGAATAGCCGTAGTTACCCTAGGTGTCCCTCTCATCCCTTGCCCAAATTAATCTGAAGTATGAAGCCGACATGAAGTTAGGTATTTTTAAGTTTTTGTGAGCCATTGATAAAAAACAAGGTCAGCAAATCCAGCGTGGAATAATGAATTTAGAGCCTACAGCTTATGCATATCTACCTTCTAGACATCATCACTACTCGTTTTTATCCATTCTCCATTCATTCCCGAGGCAATTATTAAAATGTCGTCTACAACCTCCCCCCAACCTCCCATCACGAATGATATCGGTATTTATGAGTGTGAGATTCACCTGAAGTTTAACCTGCTGGAGGAGGGGCGGGCGATTACCGATCGTGGCCAGTTGTTGGAACTGTTGCTGGACGCTTTCCTGTCCGGGGCCGATGAGTACCTTGAACCTATCCACATTGAAGCCAAGGCATCCCCCATTAGCGAACTGTGTGCTTCGCCCCAGATGCGTCGCCAACTGATCCGCCTGCGCAACTCGCATCCCTAGGGGAACCTACAACCACCCCTGGCCAGTACCCGGTTACGCCCCCGATCGCCAGGGAGCCTCTGCATCCCCCTAAGAAATTCTTGCGAAAAGGGTATTGACAGAATGTTTTACTGTCTCCTATTCTAGTAAAGGTCAAAACCAAGCCCCCATCGTCTAGAGGCCTAGGACACCTCCCTTTCACGGAGGTAACGGGGATTCGAATTCCCCTGGGGGTATCAGCCCTAATCATATAAACTGTAGTAAGTTCTAAGAAGATAGCCGCTTCTAGGTGCTTTTAGGTGCTTTGTCACTTAAGATCTGCTGTCGATTTCCCGTTGAATCTCCTCCAAGCCACTGCGCGGAGGCAGGGTGCGATTGAGTTTTGTAACTGGATTAAGTTGTGTAACTAGTTGGCGATCGTGCGGAAGCTGCCTAGCCCTGTTGCCAGGTCCTAGTGTAGTCAGGTAGGTAAGTTAGGATAGACTGAGGAACAAAAAACTGACCTTGGCAGGATATGGCCAAGGGGTTTTAGTTGGGTCTATCCGACAGATCACTGAGGGCTAAAAATGATACAGCTAGGGGGTGAGTTAGAGACGCATAATCTCGCACAGCCATTTAAGGTCGCGCTAAGGTCAGCCTAAGGGTTGGGCTAAGGTCAGACTAGGTTCAGGCTAAAGATTAGGCTGGAGATATTGACATGTGATCTCAAGGATTCCCAAGGGATTGTAACATCTCTCAACGATACTTCCTCCCATTTCTCCGTTATTAACTAGATTATGTAACTAGATTATGTTAGGACGATCTCATGCACAGTAAAGCAACCGAAGTGGATTTACCTGAGCAGCGAATTCTCTCAGCGATCGTATTTACTGATGGCGTTGCTTTCAGTGCTCGCATGGCTGAGAACGAAGAAAATACCCTTCGTTTAATTCGCCGTGATCTTAACCTAATGCGTAAAGTATGCGATTCCTTTGAAGGGCAAGTCCTGAAGTCTACAGGGGACGGCCTATTGATGAGTTTTAATAGTGCCCTGAAGGCGATCGAATGTGCCATTGAAATTCAGAAGCTATTATCGGATAATGCTGTTACCTTATCCCCGGATCAGGTCTTGGCGCACCGAATCGGCATTCATCTCGGTGATGTCTTCATTAGCAAAGGCGATGTTATGGGTAATGGCGTTAACATTGCAGCCCGACTTCAAGCCGAAGCTAAACCCTGGGGAATTTGTATATCCCAAACGGTCTACGATGTGGTTCGACGAGAATTACCCATCGTTGCTACCTACCAGGGGCTTCGCCAGTTAAAGAATATTCCAGAACCGATCCCCATCTATGAACTTTTGCCCACTCAGGTGGAAAATTTAGAAAGGATGCCTGCGTTGCCCGCAGAATCTGCATCAGAGGAGATACCAGAGCACACGGCCTTGTTACAAAGGACGATCGCAAATTTAGCCGCCGATCCGGATGCTCCCCGCATCAAAAAACTGTTGTATTGTCTCTGTGAAGAAAAGTGGGAAAAAAGTAATCTCATTCTTCAGCAAACGCCTTGGCCGCTGCTCGTGAAAACCGTTGTGCAGAAAACGGCAACCTTAACCCATCTCAAAAGCTTGCTCGGAAGGGTGGTCCGCAGCATTAATAAGCAAACTGAATATACCTTAATTGCGCAAAAAATTATTAGTCAACTCAGTCCCCTTTATCCCGATCACCACGAAACCACCCAAGGCTTTGCGGCCCCGGTTACGAATCTCCAAGTGGATATCCTACCTAGCCCATCCGCTAAAACCCGGAAGGGCCGTAGCCAGGGACGACATCCTACGGCGGAGTTACCCGAAGCCTCGCCTCCCCCCGTGGACATGGCCCAAGAGGCGTACTCGCCGATCGCCCAACACCTAACCCAGCACGATCAAGCGGTTCGGATCAAAAAACTCGTTTTTGCTGCCAGTCAGGGCTATTGGGAGAATGATCCCCAGGTTCTTGCCGCCGCTGTCCTACCCGATCTCATTCAGCAATTGCGTCAGCAAAACACCACTTTTGATCATCTTGCCCTCACCCTCTACGGCATTGTCAAAACCCTCAATCGCCAAGCGGAGTATGTGTTGGTTGCCGAGACTATCCTGTCAGCCCTGGGTGCACTCTATCCCCCATCCCAGTTGCCGCCAGAACTGCCCCACCGTCATTACGAAGCCACGGAAGTGCTGTCAACCCCGCCCCCGGATTTAGCGGGTCCCCTGGCCGATGCAGCCCTAGCGCCCCCACCAGGGTCGGCTGATTATGGGGCAGTGAATCTGGCCTACGATCGCTTTGCCCTGCGGGAAGAGGTGGTGCGCAATACCAATCCCCTGCGGGCCAAAATTGTGATTACTTCCATGCTGTATCAAAAATTTACGGGCAGCGGCGAAGACTGGTTGACCTTGAAGGAGAAAAATCTGGATACACTGTTGTACGACCTGTTTTGTAATTGTGAAGCCTATGATGAGATGCGCGATCGTCTCTGTATTGCTGCACGTTTTCTGGACGACCCCGATCTGAATGAGCAAACTGCCGAAGCCATCTGTGCCGCCATGAAGCCCTTTTATGCCCACATTCAACCCAACGCCGATCGCATCCGCATCTTTGAAGCCATCCTACAAGGCAAGCCCTACTAAATTACCTCCGATCGCCGTATGGACGCCGAGGAACTCCGCAGACGCTACCAAGCAGGCTATACCAACTTTAAAGGCATCAGCTTAAGCGGGGCTGATTTAACAGGAATCGATCTCATTGGGGCTAACCTACAACAGGCGGATCTGCACGGTGCCAACCTGATGTTTGCCTACCTCAGCCGCGCTAACTTGACCGGAGCTAATCTGGCTGGGGCCAACCTGCGGGGAGCGAACCTGAGCCAAGCGACCCTGACGCAGGCAATCCTGACCGACGCGGATCTCCACGGTGCCCTCCTTCCGAAAGCCGATCTCCGCAGTGCTGACCTTACCCTCGCCAGTTTACTGGATGCCAACCTCATCGAGGCCGATCTTCGCAACGTTAATCTGGGGGGGGCCAACCTCACGGGAGCCAGCATCCAGGGAGCAAACCTGCGTTTTGAACGCCGTAACTATGTGTCAAATCTACGCAGTGCCCTACTCCGCAACGCGAATCTAGCGGGTGTTGACCTAACGGGAGCCGACTTAGTTCACGTTAACTTTTCGGGGGCCAACCTGTGCTATACCGTCCTCCGCGACGCAGATTTAAGCGCCGCCGACTTTACGGACGCGATCCTGCAAAATGCTATTCTCACGGAAGCCCGCCTTTGGCACGCCAACTTCCATCAGGCCAACTTAAAAGATGCCCGCCTAGAACGGGCCGATCTAACGGAAGCCATCCTGACCAAGGCCAATCTGGCGGATGCCGCCTTAACGGAGGCCAAGCTGGAGCAGGCCAATTTAACCAAGGCCAATTTATTTCGATCGCGCTTACAGCGGGTTAACCTGAGTCGGGCGATCTTGCAGGAGGCGAATCTGACGGAAGCGAATCTGGTGGACGCCTATCTCGCCAAGACCAACCTGAGTCGGGCGAACCTCACGGAAGCCAATTTATCTAAGGCAGAGATCAGTACGGCCAATTTGCTCGGTGCCATCCTCACGGGAGCGACCATGCCAGACGGTAAGGTGCGGAGCTAGGGGTCTGCCATTAGCGCAAAACAGGATAACTATTGGGTCCATAGCCCGATCGCTGGGCTGTTGCCAGGGTGGGTTTCACCGTCGTCTGCATTCGTGCCGCAATCCAGTGGGATGCCTCGCCGCCAAACTCATCCAGGAACTCCTGATGCACCCAGCTATAGTGTTTGCCCTGGGCGATCGCTAATTGCTTGAGGCTGGCCAGATAGGTTTCGTAATCCCGTTGGGTGGGGGCATGGCCAAAAATGGCCCCCTTGGACCAGGAGCGTTTGGGTAATACCCCAAAGGTGTGGCGAAACTGAAGAGCGGCCCAGGTGGGATCTTGGCCCTGTTGGTAGCCCCGCTGGCGAAGTTGGCGGTAGTGGTGGATTTGTTGCCGAATGGCCGGAGATGCATCCCGCTCATACTGGGAAAGAACTTCCACCAGATCGGCTTCGTTGATGACCTCGGTGGCGAGGTTAGGGAACTGGAAACCACAGGCGGGGCAGCGGGGGAGGGCGGCGTGGCATACACAGTTACACTGGGGACACTGGCGCTTCGGGACGATACCTTCGCTGTGGTTGCTGTCGCCCTTGGTCAGGGTGTAGGCATCCAGATCCTCCGGAAACCCTAGGCGCAGGAGATTTCCCGCTTGATCTAAAATCGTGCCGCCAGTTTTACCTGGCGCGATCCGCATGACCCGGCCAATCTGCTGGTGGTGCAGCGCCAGGCTTTGGGTTGGACGCAGAAGCAACCCCACCTCCACCTCTGGCCGATCGAAGCCAATACTAATCACATTACAACTGCTTAAGACCAACACCTCCCCGCGACCCAGGGCCTCATACAAGGCTTGGCGATCGGCCACGGGCATCTCTCCCGACACCATTGCCGCCGGGACCCCCGCCTGTTGAAAGGCAGCGGCCACATGTTCGGCATGGGCAATATCCACACAAAAGGCGATCGTGCGTTTGCCCGGTGTGAGGCGTTGCCATTCCTCGACAATGCGTTGAATCAGCGCCGGTCGATCGCAGGCATTTTTCAGGTCTGTTTCCGAATAGTCCCCGGCGATCGTGCGCACCCCCTCCAGATCAATCTGATCCGTGAGGGGCAGACCGAAATAGCGCATGGGAGCCAGCATCCCCAGCCGTTGCAGTTCAGCGGGCGTAGGGGCGGCAATCAGGGTATCCAGGTGATCGCCCAGTCCTTCCCGCTTGCTGAGGCGATAGGGGGTGGCGGTGAAGGCCAGGAAAATCGCCTGGGGGTGGGTTTCGTAGCGAATCGTTTGCCCCACCTTGGCGAAGAGAGTTTGGTGGGCCTCATCATAAATCACCACATCCGCAGGCCACGATCGCCACCACTGGCGCTTGGTCATGGTTTGGATCGAGGCAATTTGTACCGGGGCTTCCCGTTCCTCCGGCCAACCTGCCTTAATAAACCCACACTTTGCCGCCAGCCCAAACTGTTGCAGCTTATCGTAGGTTTGCCCCACCAGCACATCCAGATGCACCAGGATCAGGACACGACAATTACCCTGGACAATATGTTGGGCAATTTGGGCCATGAGGACGGTTTTCCCCGAACCGGTGGGAGCAACGCAGGCAATTTGGGTGGCACCGTTGCGAATCGCCTGGTAGAGCCGATCGAGGAACTCGATTTGATAATCCCGCAGTTGCATAGGGGCGACCAAGGGCACACTCTTCTCACAGTTGAATGTTGCTAAGCAGGCATCCGGTAACCAGCATCCGGTAACCGATACCCAGCCACCGATACCCAGCCACCGATATCCAGTCACCGATATCCAGCTACCAACAGTCTGCTTGGCCCTATTGTGGCTCAACTTTGCCGAGTGGCAACCCCCGTTGTCGATTTGGCTCCTCCTCCCTAGGGACGACTACGCTGTTGGCGGGGTGAGCGATCGCTTGGCCCTGGCGCGTCCAGGTGAGGTTCGCTTCCGTCGGGGGGGACTCTGGGCGGTGGGGAGGTCTCTGACCACGGTGGTCCAATCCAGGCGATCAAGGTGACGGGCATGGGCTTCGGCCAAGGGCAATTGTTGCCGCCACTGTTCTAGGGCAGTGATCAAATGATCGCGATCAACGGCGCTGGCTTCGGTCACCGTGGCGAGGCTCGTTGCCATCTGGACGATTTGCCGGATCTCGCCGCCTGTGAGGGAGGGAATTTGGGCAAGGGTGTGCCAGTCCAGGGTGGCGATCGGGGGCAGGGTGGTGGCAAAGGCTTGCTGCCAGAGGTGACGGCGGGCTATTGTGTCCGGCGCTGGGAAGGTCAGGATGCGATCGCACTGGCGCTGCCACTTCAGGCGCACCTCGGACTGTTGGGCCACGGTCAGGATCGTTAAACTGGGCCACTGGCGGCGGTGTTGGCAAAGGGTGGTCAGGGCCGTTGCTGTCACCCTGGCGCGGGGGCCGAACCAGAGATGGGCCGATCGCAGGAGCAAAATCGCTGGGGCTTGGGCCAGGATCGCCGCCAGGATGTCCGAATCGGCAGCGGGGGAAACCGTCGCCAGGTCTACCCAGGTGAGGGGTTGGTCTCGATGATGGGCGATCGCTGCCGCCGCCATGGTTTTACCGGTCCCGGCTGCCCCGACGAACAGGGCGATCGTCCCCAGGGGGGATCCGGGCAACAACGGGGGTAAGGCGATTGGGCCGTCGGGGTCTGGATCGGGCAGCGCTAGGGCTTGGAGATGGTGCAAAAGGGAAGCCGGTAGCACTAAATCCGACCAGGATACTGGGGGTTGGCCCTGGGGGAGCCGTCTCGGTGGGGGGGGGTAAACCACGGGGGACTGAGCGGGGACGATCGCCGGGGGCGGTCCTGGGGAAATGGCCGGGGCGACTGGGGGCTGCAACAAGTGCTCTAGCTGGGCTGGCGTGGGGGTTTCTGCCAGTAAATAGTTCACGAGATCATCTGCTAATTTCACCGAACGCCCCAGGAATGATCCGGTGTGTTCAGGCAGCAGTTGCACCAGGGCTAGGTGCCGCAGCGGCGAGGTGGCCGCCAGTTGTTCACGGGCAACCCGCCATTCCGCATCATTTGCGCACAGAAGCTTCAGGACGAGGTTGACCGAGGGCAGTTGGGCCTGATCTTGCCCTTGCAGGTAAGCAAATAAACGGGCATGACGCTGGTTGACCTCTGGGGCCAAGGCGAGGAGCACAAGGTTTTTCTCAAATTTGGTCAGGTGAAGCCGATCGCGCAGGGTGGGTAAGCCGAGGGGAATGCCGTGGTGAGCGCTGGCCTGAATACGGGCTTCTAACTGCTGCTGATAGCCCGGTTTCGGGGCGGCGCGGGCCGCAGTAGGGTGGTCGTCCGGGGGGGTATCGTAGGTAACTTGGCCGTCTAGGGCCACTAAGCCTTTCCACCAATGGCTGGTCACGCGATCGCCCTTGGTTTGGGCCACGCGATCGATCACTTTGGTTTCCTTCCGTTGTCGTGCCACTGCCAACTGGAGCAGGCGATCGACCCAGTTTAACTCGACTTTTAGGTAGTCCCAGTTATCCGCAAAGGGTTTAGCAGCCTCGCTCATGGTAACTCGACAGGCTGTTGCAGCGGCAGATATACCTTAAATGTAACCTGATTGGCTGAACTCTCAACGTCAATATTGCCACCCAAGCGTTCGACTAGCTTCTTCACCAACGCCAGCCCCAAGCCAGTGCCTCCCTGCCGCCAGCGATCGTGTTGCCGAATGCGATAAAACTTCTCAAAAATCCGGGGCAGTTCTTCCGGTGCAATTTCAATCCCCGTGTTTTGCAGGCAGAGTTGCAGAATATCCGCTTGAACGCTGGCAGTCAGGATAATTTTGCCCTTGGCAGGGGTATATTTACAGGCATTATTCAGCAGTTCCATGATCACCCGCTCTAAAAAATTGACATTTGTATACAGGGGAGGCAGCGTGTCGGGTAATTGCATGAGTAAAGATTGATCATGACTGTTGGCACGATCGATAAACCCTTCGAGCAGATAGGGAAGCCAGGTATTGAGATCGATCGCCTCTAGGGTGAGGGGCTCGGATGCTGCTTCCAAACGGGACAAATCCAGCAGGTCATTGATGAGCAATAATTGGCGTTTGCCCTCATCCTTCAGGATTTGCAAGTATTGCTTCAGGCGAGGCCAAGTTTCTGGTTGTGATTGGACCTTTTCTAAACCGATCTCTAACATTTGGGTGGCCATTTTCATATTCGAAATCGGTGTCCTCAGTTCGTGGGAAACCGTACTGAGGAAATCGTCCTTGAGGTGGTGGAGGTGCTCCAGTTCCTTCACCTGTGCTTGCACTTCCCCGTAGAGGCGGGCCTGCCGAATCGCGATCGCGCACTGATTGGCTACCTGCTTAACTAACTGGATTTCTAAGGGGTCAAATGCATAGTCCGCCGATCGATAGAGCCAAATGGAACCTAAATGCTGTTGATCATCGCTAATGGGGCAAGCGAGGCTGACGAGGAGGTTTTGGGTTAAGCGAACGGGATTCATTTGGGGTATCCAGCAGAACTGTAAGGTTTCTCCGCGTAACAGGGCCTCATAAATATGGGGAAAGTCCGCCATCCAAACCTGTTGACCGAGGGCAGTGGGGATGGTGTGGCGAATGTACTCGTACTGGATCCTTGTGGTTAAATTTTGCAGATCAAAGACATCGGAATCGCAGCTATAGACCTGGAGTCCCTCAGCCAATTCTCGCACAACAGTACTTAGAATATATCGTTCATCTAAGCTATCTCTCACCTTATCGGTAATGCGTTTTAAGAGGGCTTCAAAGTCTAGCGATCGCTGAAGTTGGGCGGTTCGCTCTTGCACCTCTTGCTCCAGTTGATAGCTTAAAGCTTGGACTTTTTGATACAGTTCTGATTGTTGGATGGCAACTCCCACTTGGCTGACCAGTTCTTGCAGAAGTTGAATTTCGGTAGACTGCCACCGTCTGGGAACTGAATGCTGGGCAACTAATACCCCCCAAACCGTCGGAGCCACGAAAATAGGGATGCTCAGAATGGCGGCCACGGGTGGGGTTGCCAGATCTCCGCTATAGGCTCGACAGTCTTCAATGGCATAGGGTTCGCCGATCGGTAAGCAGTGGCCTTGATGATCCGTGAGGGTTAATTTGTGGCTGATGGCAGGGGGATTGGCAGAGGCCGATCGCGAGGGAGCACAGGTGCCATTAATCCCATCGGGGGCATCGGAGGTCTGGGCAACAGCCACCATTTGCCCGTATTGAGCATGATTCAGGCGATAGATAGTGGCCCGATCGACCTGTAAAAATCGGCAAACCTCTTGCACCGTGGTGTCGAGAATCGTGCACAAATCCAGCGATCGTCGCACCCGTTCAGTCATCAAGCTCAGGAGCTTTTCCTGGGCAGCCTGTTGGGCCAGAATGGCTTCTGCCTGTTTAACCTCGGTCATATCAGTGAACGTAACAATTACCTGACGTAGGTGTTGATGCGAATCCACTTCCGGAAAAGCGTTTACCAATACCCAGGTGCACTCAGATGTTTCCGAGTGGTGAATTCCCGCAATCAGGTTTTTCAACGGCTGGCCTGTCGCAATCACCTGATTAACCGGATACGCTGCTGGTGGCATGACGGTACCATCCTCAAAGGAAAAGTGCCAGGCCGGATCGATCGCCGCTTTACCCAACATTTGCTCTAGGGTTAATCCGAGTAACTGGCAAGCCATTGAATTACAAAGCAAAATTCGGGTATCAGGCGCATGAACCACGACACCTGCGTGGAGATTTTCAATTAAATGTCGATACTTATCTTCTGACTGGGTGACCACTTCTGTGATCATCACCAGGCCCCCCACCTCACCGGTTGTGGTATGCCAAGGATAAATCGCCCACTTCACCCAGTTGACTGAACCATCGGCGCGGGGAAAGGGATCAAGCTCACAGCTTTCACTGGCTCCCGCCAAACAGCGTTGGTGGATGGCCCGCCAACGATCGGGAATTTCTGGAAATACATCATAGTGGGACTGCCTGATGACGGTTTGCGCTCCCAAGCCATAGTCTTGACACCACTGGGGCGAAACCAATAAGTAACGCATTTCCGTATCCAAAATAGCGATCGCCAATGGTGTTTTCTGCACCAAAATCTGAAGCAAGGGATTTTGGAAGTCAGGTGAGGTCACCTTTGGGGAGACCGCTCGCAAGCTTATCTGTTTCCAGATACGCCCAATCACCCAACTAATGACCCCTAGGCCAATTATCCACGTCAATAGCCAACTGCTATTTAGCATGTGCTTAAACAACTCAGAGGCTGATAATTCAGCAATACCTCCCCAGGATCGCGCTCAATCAGGATGATTTATCCGATTTGTGGGTTGTGGTCGTGGACACCCATTACTTCACAGGGGACAGGTCAATAAAAGCCGTGATTGATAGATAGAGCGGGGACTTAAGGCTTACCTTTATGCTAAGCCAAAACCCTCGATCGGCCCGTTCCCCTTCACGTTACTTGACCAAACTCCAGCCCATACCCCAAAAAAGGGGAGGCGTTATCGCCCCCCTCTGAACCCTTGGGTAAGCTGGGTTAAGCTCCTGGTTTAAAACACAGGCTAAATCAGCCGCAGGTTAGGATACATCACTAGCAGGTCATCACTGGTCAGAACATCGCCCGCCGCCTGGGGTGCCCAAAGGACTTCCAATGCCATCAGACGATCGCCCGATACAGCACCGATCTGTTGCAAGGCTTGTCGGAGAGTCTCAGCACTGGTGACCTTCGGCAAATCCAGTTGACCTTGGGCTGCCACTAAAACGGTCACGACGATGTATTCACCCGGTGGCTGTGTCGCAAGGGAACCCGGCTGTTCAGCGATGGTGAGGCTCGCTGGGCTGGCCTGCTTAAGTTGGCTGTTGAAGTTGGACAGGGTTTCTTCAGAAAATTTGCTCCGTTCCGTTAGGGCGAGCCGATTAAATTGGGCTTCTGCGGCTTCCAAGCGCGCTTGCTGGCTTTCCGATCCGGCATAGGCCCAGTATTCAGGATGGCGCAACAGGGCCAGGGTGGTTTCCTGGAGCACATTGGCTAACCCTTCTGGGGTACTGGTATCCGCACGACGGGCGAGCTTTTCCAGATCGGCTTGCAGTTCCCGTGCCTGGGCCAGCAGACCCACCTGCACCTTGGCAACCGCTACCTTGGGATTGGTCACCGCCGCGATCGTGCGTTCCTCCGAGGCATTCCGGAAGGCGTTGATCAGGAAGTTAGCGATCGCAAACACGATCAGGAGCGAGAACAGGCCGCCAAAGCCGCCGCCAAAGCCGAAGAACGGCAAGATGAAGGGAAAACCGAACCCACCACCGGGGTAGTAGCCGCCACCACTGGGAGCCGTGTAGGAACGACTGGGGGCTGTGAAGCTTCGTGCGGGTGCCCGGAAGGAGCCACCCCCGATCCGCCCCCCACTGGCAGCTAGGGCACTGTCGGCATGGCCCAGGCACAGGGCTAGCACCAACCCCAAGGCCAACAGGGGTTTGAGGAACGGCTTAAGAATTGTTCGCAGTTTGTTCGCCATAGGGCTTTCTCTACAGTGTTCGCTCATCAAAACGATACCGATTCTGACCCAAGGCCAGAGTTTTCTTCCAGAAAAATTTGGAGCCAAGCCGCTGCCCTAGGGCCTGCTGATCCCTCTCCCAGAGGAAGTGTCGGGGCGACGACTCCAGTTCAGTTACTTCATTTATCGTAACGCTTTATCTCCTGGCCACCGCTGACGACCCCTCGCTCAAGGGGTGGGATTCCCGTAATCGTTCGGGGCAATGCCTTAGCCGTTGCGGGTTGACTGTTACGGGTTGATCGTTACGGGTTGGCCGTTGCAGGTTGGTATTGGCGGGTTAGGGGTGACGGGGCTTGAGAATTGGGTAACCTGCGTGATCCCCGGTGATACTCGGTGTTTTTCCCAAATAGTGTTTTCCCAACCTAGTGGTCTGTTATGCCTAAACTTGAGAGTTGCAGGTAAACGCTAGTTCCCTGCGACAAGCTCAGGGTGACCGGGGACATCATCCGTTTGGGCTGAGCCAGCCGAGAGCAATCAGCTTAAGTTTGACAAGCCACGAGTGTTTTGCCCAATTTTCCCCAAAATTTTCCCCAAACAGTGGCTTTTCCAGATTCAGTGGTCTCCCCTGATTTTGTGAGGGGCCTCTGACCCTTGCTGACCTCGAATGTTGCGATTCTGGGATGATAGGGACAAGCCACTCGACGAGGAAAGCTCAGTTATCGCGGACTGGGACGATCGCGGCTTGCGGTTTTTAAGAGCGTCCCCCCGGCTCAGCTTGTGGCTTCTATGAAGTTTTGCTGCGATCGTGCGACTTTTGCAACAGCCCTCCCGGCTAGGGGTCACACGATGGTACGATCGGAATTCAACTAAATCCCGACCGAGTTACCGGGGAAAGTCCAACATGGTCAATGTCTCTGCGCCTTCAGCCCAAAAAGCAGCCACGCCAAAGCCCTCCAAAGTGGAAGGTCTGAAGGAACGTAGCCACTACCTGCGCGAACCCGTTGCCACGGAACTGTTGCAGGATACCACCCATTTCAGTGAGGATGCGGTGCAGATCCTGAAGTTCCACGGTTCCTATCAACAGGACAATCGGGACAATCGGATCAAGGGGCAAGAGAAGGACTATCAGTTCATGCTGCGCACCCGCAGCCCCGGTGGTTTGATTCCTCCCCAATTGTTTCTCACCCTCGATCGCCTGTGTGATGAATACGGTAACCACACCCTCCGGGTCACCGATCGCCAGGGGTTCCAGATCCACGGCATTCTTAAGAAAAACCTGAAGACCGTGATCGCGGCGATCGTGCGCAATATGGGGTCAACCCTGGGGGCCTGCGGCGACCTGAACCGTAATGTGATGGCTCCCCCCGCGCCCTATAAAAACCGTCCAGAGTATCAGCACGCCTGGGACTACGCCAACCGGGTGGCCGATCTCCTGACCCCCCAGACCGGAGCTTACTACGAAATTTGGCTCGATGGCGAGAAGATCCTCAGTGGCGAAGAGCATCCAGAGGTGAAGCAGGCTCGCCAGCGTAATCACAATGGCACCCTGTTGGCTGATCCGGAGGAGCCGATTTATGGCACCCACTATATGCCGCGCAAGTTCAAGTGTGCGGTGACGGTGCCTGGGGATAATTCCGTCGATCTCTACACCCAGGATCTCGGTTTGGTGGTGTTCTGCAATGACCAGGGTGAAGTCGAAGGCTTTAATGTCCTGGCGGGCGGTGGGTTAGGACGTACCCACAACAAGGAAGAAACCTTTGCCCGCTTGGCTGATCCCATTGGCTATGTCGATCGCGCTGATATTTACGATGTGGTCAAGGCGATTGTGGCCACCCAGCGGGATTATGGCGATCGCAGCCAACGCCGCCATGCCCGCCTCAAGTACCTGATCCACGATTGGGGGGTCGATCGCTTTCGGCAAACCGTAGAAGGTTACCTAGGCAAGCCGTTGCAACCCTTCCGACCCCTGCCCCCCTTCCAGTATCTCGACTTCCTGGGTTGGCACGATCAGGGCGATGGCAAGCGCTTTGTGGGGATTTCGATCAATAACGGTCGTGTCAAGGATGACGACACCCTGCAACTGCGCACGGCCCTGCGCCAAATTGTTGAACAGTTCCACCTGCCGATGCGGCTCACCCCCCACCAAAATCTGATTCTGACTGATATCGATCCGGCGATCGAACCTCAAGTGCGGGCCATTCTCGATCGCTGTGGCGTGCAACCGGAAACGGCGATCGACCCCCTGGTGCGATCGGCGATGGCATGTCCGTCATTGCCCACTTGCGGCTTGGCGATCACCGAAGCCGAGCGGGTCATCCCCAGCGTCGTGGGTCGGGTGCGTGCCCTGCTCGATCAGATGGACCTCAGCCAGGAGCCGTTTGTGATTCGGATGACCGGGTGTCCGAATGGCTGCGCCCGTCCCTATGTGGCGGAACTGGGCTTGGTGGGCAGTGCCCCCAATGCCTATCAAGTCTGGCTGGGCGGTGCCCCTAATCAAACCCGGTTAGCTGAACCTTACCTGGAGCGGCTACCGATCGCAGACCTAGAGACCGAACTGATCCCCATCCTGACCTACTTTAAGCAGTCGCGCCTGTCCGGTGAAGGCTTTGGTGACTTCTGCCACCGGGTGAGGCTGGATGCCATTCGTCAATTCCGAGCAACCTTTATGACCCTTGACACTTCCCTGGAAATCAGTAGTACCAATGGCCATGTGGCCACGGCGGTGGCCGATGCCCCGAAACCGCCAGCGAAAAAACGCCTGCGACGACGGGTGGATGTGGCCGATCCGGTCTATCAACGCCTGAAGGTCGCCGCCGAACAACGGGGCCTGTCGATCGTGGAATTGGCCACGGAGGCGATTAACGCCTATCTAGGACCCGAAGCCTAACTGAGGTAGACCGTGCGCTTTGATCTGGTAACCCTGTTTCCAGAGTTTTTTGAATCCCCCCTGCGATCGGGGTTACTGGGTAAAGCCTTCGCCAAGGGCATTGCCACGGTCCACCTTACCAACCCCCGCGACTTCACCACGGATAAACACCACCGGGTTGACGATGAACCCTACGGCGGCGGTGTGGGTATGCTCATGAAGCCCGAACCCCTGTTTGCGGCGGTTGAATCCCTGCCGGTGCTGCCGCGCCGCGAGGTGATCCTGATGACCCCCCAGGGGGAACCCTTGCGCCAATCGCTGTTACAGACCCTTGCCAGCGACTACGACCAGTTGGTGATCCTGTGTGGCCATTACGAAGGGGTGGATGAGCGGGTCCTCAACCTGGTGACCCGTGAGATCTCCTTGGGGGATTTCGTGTTGACCTGTGGGGAAATTCCCGCCTTGGCCTTGCTCAATGGCGTGATTCGACTGCGACCGGGCACCGTCGGGAAGGAAGCCTCCCTCAAGGCGGAGAGTTTTGCAGCGGACCTGTTGGACTATCCCCAATACACCCGTCCGGCGGTTTTTCGGGGGTGGCCGGTACCGGAAATTTTACGATCGGGCAATCATGCGGCGATCGCGGCTTGGCGACGACAGCAACAAATTGAACGCACCCGCCGCCGCCGCCCGGATCTCTATGCCCGTTGGCTTCAGCAGCAATCCGACCCCCCAGCGCCCATCCCACCGCCCGACTGCCCTAGGGAACCGGACGCAGACGGGTTAACTTGAGCTTGAAGGGACCGCCTGCCGCCTCGCCAAAGGCCCGTACCCGCACGATATAGCGTCCGGTCTTGGTAATGCGGGTGAACAGTAGGGAATTGGTGGTGCCATCCGGTCCATCGTCGTTTTCACCCACCGTGGTGCCATCGGCGGCTAGTAGTGTGACGATCGTATCAAAGCTATCAGAGGAAAGATCGATCGCCAGTTGGTCCCCCTCCTGAAGATTCACCACATAATCCCGCGCAAAACCGCCCTGCCCCGTGGGAATATCCTGGGTGGAGAGGGTATCAGTGACCTCATTATTCGCTGGCATGGGAATGGGGTTGTAGAGTCGATTTTGGGCCGGGGCCGCCAGACTGGTCATCCCGACCAGCAATAAACTGCCGGGTAAACAGGTCAGGGCGCGGTGCCAGGGGCGATGACGGCTAACCGAGGAAGGTGTGAAGTCCATAGGGTTGGGTAACGACAGGGTGGGAGGACGCTTGATTCAGCATGGCCTAATTTCCAGCCTGCCGCAAGCGAGATGCTGCTTTATACAAGACGCAACGACTGGGTTCCGGGTGTCCGATCACGGCGATCGCCCCCGCTTGTCCACGGGGGCTAACCCGTCCGAGGTCATCCTCCCATGCCGGTCGTTCGAGGGAAGCAATGGGGACTCCGCCGGGAATCGAGGCTATGATGAGGGGGTGTTGACCCAACCACAGCCCTACAACAATGGGTAACCCGTTATGAGCCGAAGTGCTGATCCATTTGGCGAACGATCGCTACAACGCCTCCAGGGATTTATTTGCCTGATTCCCGTGATTGGCTTCATCCCGGCCCTGTGGACCGTGCTGCGACAGCAGGGGGGCAAGGAGCAACAAGCCGCGAGCCGTCTGGCCGTTACCCTCACCCTCACCTGGTTATTCGGCTATATACTGCTGACATTCGGTGCAAATACCACGGAATTTGTCCATCTACCGATGTTATTAGCGAGTAGCCTGCTAACATCAGGATACTTTTTAGCCAGTTTTTGGCTAATGGTCCGCCTATGGCGACGGAAACGGCTTTACCTTCCCTGGGTGAGTGAAGTCAGCGATCGCTTACCATAGGCGGTGATTGGAGCCAGCTTCCAGTCGGCTCTTTTACCTACGGCTCTGCAAGTGTGAGGAAATCCGTGTCCACGCGCAAACATCCTGTGACCCCGCCTGTCCGCAGTCCCCACCGAGTTGCCCCGGTTGGCAAGCGGAAGGTTGTGAAAAAAAAGCGGATGGGTTGTCTATGGCTGATGCTCAGTCTCCTGGGGGCGGCCACCCTGTCAGCCACCGCCGGCGCGTTGGTTGCGCTTTCCCTCAACAGCACGCCCTTGATGCAGCGCCAGTTAAGTGCGGAAGAAGCGGCGGTCTTTGCCGGAGACGAGCGGATCGCGGCTTCGCGTAATCTGCGGCTACCGGAGTTGACCCGTCCGGTGAATATTTTGGTGTTAGGGGTGAAGGTCCTGAGTTCAGACCTCGACGATCCGCCCCCGGAAACTAAAAATTTGGGGTACCACGCTCTCGTGAACTCCTTTGAGGGGCTATCGGATACGATGCTCCTACTGCGCTTTGACCCCACCCATAAGCGTCTGACTGTCTTGTCAATTCCACGGGACACCCGCACCAATGTGGAAGGACACGGTGTCACCAAGATCAATGCGGCGAATGCCTTTGGGGGGCCAGCTTTGAGCGCCAAGGCCATTAGTGAACTGCTGGGTGGCGTGGGCATTGATCGCTATGTGCGGATTAACGTCCAGGGCGTGGGCAAGCTGGTGGAAGCCTTGGGGGGGGTGACGGTGAATGTGCCCAAGGATATGCGCTACCAAGACGATAGTCAGCGCCTCTATATCAACCTGAAGGCGGGTAAGCAACACTTGGACGGGGATACGGCCCTGCAATTCCTGCGGTTCCGGTATGACGAGTATGGGGACATTGGCCGGGTGCAGCGGCAACAGTTGCTCATGCGGGCGCTGGTGGAACAAACCCTAACTCCCATGATACTTACCCGTTTACCCAAGATTTTGTCGGTGGTCCAGTCCCATATTGATACCAATCTGAGTGTGGAAGAATTGCTGGCATTGGCGGGGTTTGCCACCGAAGTCGATCGCTCCCAGGTGCAAATGCTGATGTTACCAGGGGACTTTAGCGGCCCCAATGACTTTGGCGATAACCTGAGTTACTGGATACCGAGTTATCAGCGCATTGATGAACTCGTCGCCACCTATTTTGATCATGGCTATGATGCACTGCCGCCGCCCACACCCGCTATGCTACGGGTGGCCCTGCGGGACGATACGGGCGAGGCGGAAACCACGATGCACTTCCTTGCGGAAGCCCTGCGTCAGGCCGGTTATAGCAACGTCTACACTGCCGATAAGGTGACCGTCCTTAAGGAAGCCCCCCCCGTCACCCGCATTGTGGCCCAGCGGGGCGATTTCCAAAGTGCGACAGCCTTGCAACAGGTGCTAGGGTTTGGGGAAGTGCGGGTGGAAAGTACGGGCGATCTGAGTTCTGATATCACGATCCAACTGGGGCGGGATTGGTTTGAGCAGCAACAGCAGGTGGCCGATCGCTTCCAAGCCAATGGTTTCCAGTCCCAGGACTCGGCTGCACCGAGCCGCGATCCCTATTCCACTTGGGACGATCGCGGGGCGACTCACTCAAGGGTTGAAGCGTCACCGGAGTTTTCCCCCTATCCCCAAACCGATGATTATTCCCGCGCCCCAACCTATTCACTTCCCAATCCCCAAGTTTATTGAGTGCTGGGGGCTAGGGAGTTTGGTTGTAACCAGGTCACCCGACTTAACCCAATCAATCCGGCTTCACCCGCATGAGCACCTGGCCGAATTCCACCGGGTCCGCATTTTCGATCAAAATTTCCACGATCGTGCCGCTGACTTCCGACTCCAACTCATTCATCAGCTTCATCGCTTCCACAATACAAACCGTTTGGCCCACCCGAACACGATCGCCCACTTCCACATAGGGCGGTTCATCCGGTGCCGGTGCCCGATAGAAAGTCCCCACCATTGGCGACGTAATTTCCAACAGACGACCACTGGTACTCGATGGCGGGGGCACGGATTCCACGGGGGCATCCTGGGGCGGGGCGACGGGGGCCGGGGATGGGGGGGCCGCGATCGGGGGCGGGAGGGGTTCGGGACTGGGCGCACTGACGGGACCAACCGCGACGACGGGCGCAAACTCACCCGCGGCTAGGGGCGATCGTCGCCGAATCGTCAGTTCAAAATCCGCTGCTTTCAGGGTCAACTCCTCAATCTCGGTTTGATCGAGGGTCGTTAACAGGTCCCGCAGTTCACTAAATTCTAGTTGCACGGCTTACTCTCGACCCAGATAGGAATCAGTACGTGTATCAATGCGAATGCGTTCGCCCACCGAAATAAACAAGGGAACCATCACCTGCGCCCCGGTTTCAACGATCGCGGGTTTCGTCCCCCCGGTCGCCGTGTCGCCCTTAACCCCTGGATCGGTTTCCGTTACCTCCAACACGACGGAATTGGGCAATTCCACTTCAATCACCTGTTGTCCCCAAAAGATGACATTCACTTCCATGCCTTCCTTGAGGTATTTGACGCGATCGCCGATCTGGTCGGCCTGCAAATGCCCTTCTTCATAGGTATTCATATCCATAAAGACGAAATCTTCCCCGTCCTTATAGGTATGCTGCATGGTGCGTTTTTCCAGGGTGGCTTGGGGGACCATTTCCCCCGCCCGGAAGGTGCGCTCGACTACGTTACCACTTTGAACATTTTTCAGTTTGGTGCGGACAAACGCCGAACCCTTACCGGGCTTAACGTGCAGGAACTCTTGCACCCGCCAAACCGAACCATCCAGTTCGATCGTGGTGCCCGTGCGAAAGTCGTTGCTGGAGATCATGAATTCGCCACTCGGAGAGAACAATCGGCATTTTATTCTACCCCTCTGCCGGGGCTTCTCCAAATTTTCTTGTGCACCGTCGGGTGCTCTCGAACAACTGCCTACGGGTTCCCGGCGTTTATCCTAGGGAGATAACGCTTGCCTGGGTTATTCTGCTACCCTCTTTACACCCCATTGTGATTGGCCCTTGCGATCGGAGATCGGTCTGTTGTCAATATACCGCCGGAGCAAGCCGCTTGGGTTCCCTGATCGCACTTTGGATATTTACGGATATTTACCTTGAGAGTCTAGTCACCCATGAGCACCTGGTATTGTCTGGAACCCCCGGCGGTTTTGCGCGAGTTAAAGACCAATATGGACTCCGGGTTAAGTGGGGCGGAAGTGGGGGAGCGGTTAGCCCAGTATGGCCGGAACACCCTCCAAGAACGCCCCCCGAAAAGTCCTTGGATCATGCTTTGGGAGCAGTTCACGGCCACTACGGTGCTGGTGCTGATTGTGGCAGCGGTGATCTCTGGCCTGCTGGGGGATTTCAAGGATGCGGCGGCGATTATGGCGATCGTGATTTTTAACGGCATTCTGGGCTTTACCCAGGAATATAAGGCGGGACAGGATTTCGCCGCCCTGAAAAAAATGGTGGTGCCCACGGCGCGGGTTTGGCGGGATGGGGAGTGGCAAGAGGTGCTAGCGAGTGAACTGGTCCCAGGGGACATTATCCAACTGGAGGATGGCGACCAGGTCCCGGCAGATGCTCGTTTGCTGGAGTGTACCAACCTGCGGACCCAGGAGGCGGCTTTTACCGGTGAGTCGGAGTCGATCGAAAAAAGCGTAGCGACGCTGGCGGATGAGGGGTTACCCCTGGGCGATCGCCACAATATGGTGTTTATGGGCACGATCGTCACCTACGGTCGCGGGCGGGCGGTGGTGACGGAGACCGGGATGGATACCGAGTTGGGCAAAATTGCCGACTCGCTCCATTCAGTAGAACCAGAAGCCACCCCCCTCCAGCGGCGGCTGGATCAACTAGGACGCCGACTGGCACTGATGGCCTTGGCCCTTGTGGCAGTCATTTTTGGGTTTGGTATCGTGCGGGGGGAAAACATCGAGGAGATGTTTCTGACTGCTGTCAGCCTTGCCGTCGCCATTATTCCTGAAGGTTTGCCGGCGGTGGTGACGATCGCCCTTGCCCTGGGATCACGGCGAATGCTGAAACGCAAGGCATTGATCCGGAAACTGCCGGCGGTGGAAACCCTGGGGTCGGTGACGACGATTTGTTCGGACAAGACGGGCACTTTAACCGAAAACCGCATGACGGTGACGATCCTGTCGCTGGCAGGGCAACGGGTGGATCTACGGGAAACCTTTGCTGAAATTACCTCGCGCTTGGATGGGAACAAGTCGATTTTTCAACCGGGGGAGGGAACCCAACTGCCTGCACCGATGGCGCTCACGTTGGTGGGCTGTGCCCTGTGTAACAATGCGCTGGTGCCTGATGTGACGGATCTCCCGGCGGATGCCAATCGTCCGGACTCGGAGGTGCCCAAGGCGATCGGAGATCCCACCGAAATTGCCCTAGTCGTTGCTGCCGATCGCCTAGGGTTAGATAAAGAGGAATTAGAAGAACTGCTGCCGCGGCAAGCGGAAGCCCCCTTCGACTCCAATCGCAAGCGGATGACCACGATTCATTTCCTTGAACAGGAGGGTGAACAGTGGCGATGTGACAATCCTTCCTCACGGCTGCTACCGCCCCTAGGTTTACTGCCCCAAACCCCCTATTTGGCCTTTACCAAGGGTTCAGTGGATGGATTGTTACAAATTTGTACGCAGGTATGGATCGACGATCGCACAGAACCGCTCACGGCTGAATGGCACGAGCAGATTCGGGACCGTAACGATCGGCTGGCCAGTTCCGGGACACGCGTGTTAGGGGTAGCCTTTCGCCCGCTGGCAGCACTGCCCCCCCCCGGCCAAGAAGCGACCGTAGAGCAGGATCTCATCTTTGTTGGGCTAGTGGGAATGCTCGACCCAGCCCGTCCAGAAGCCAAAACAGCAGTACACACCTGTCACCAGGCAGGAATTCGGACAGTGATGATCACCGGCGATCATCCGCTGATGGCCCGACACATTGCTGAAGAACTGGATATCGCCCGCAATGGCTATTATCTAACTGGCCAAGATCTGGATAAGCTATCTCTGGAAGAACTGGCCCAACAGGTCGAGGATATTGCTGTCTATGCGCGGGTGTCGCCGCAGCAGAAGTTGGCGATCGTCGAAGCATTGCAAAATCGGGGTCATATTGTAGCAATGACAGGGGATGGGGTGAATGATGCCCCAGCCCTGAGTAAGGCGGATATTGGCGTGGCGATGGGGATAACGGGCACGGATGTCGCAAAGGAGGCGGCGGATATGGTGCTGCTGAATGATAACTTTGCGACGATCGTGGCGGCGGTTGAAGAGGGGCGGGTGATTTATGACAATATCCGCAAATTTATTCGCTATAACCTGACGGGGAATACCAGTGGGGTGGTAATCATGTTGCTGTCGCCCCTGTTGGCGCTGCCCCTGCCCCTGCGGCCCACCCAAATTTTGTGGATTAACCTGTTGGCGGATGGGTTGTTGGCGCTGGCGTTGAGTGTGGAACCGGCGGAGAGTAATGTGATGCGGCGTCCGCCCTATCCCCCGAATGAAAGTGTGTTTAGCCGGGGGGTGGGGCGCGACATTATCTGGTTTGGGAGCCTGATGGGGCTGATCTTCCTGTTCGCGGGGGATTATTTCTTTGGTGCCCAGTGGGCCAACTGGCAGGTGATGGTGTTTTCAACGCTGGCTTTTTCTCGCATTAGTCTGGCGCTGGCGATGTGCTCTGAGCATGACTTTGTGTTTGGTGCAGGTTTTTGGGCGAATAAACCGATGCTGGGGGCGGTGGTGTTGACGTTTGTCCTCCAAATGCTGGTGATTTATGTGCCCTGGCTCCAGGGGATGTTCAGTACCCAGGGGCTATCGCCGCAGGAGTTAGGGATCTGTCTGGCGATGAGTACGGTTGGGTTCTGGGCGGTGGAAGTGCAAAAGCTGTTTTTCCGCTGGCGGCAGCAATCATGATGTGAACCCTGGGGATTGGCTAATTGCCCTCACCCCCCAGCCCCCTCTCCCAAAAGGGGCGAGGGGGAGTCATCGCAAAATTAAGGTTTTAGGCCCCTCTTTCTGAGGGAGAGGGGTTGGGGTGAGGGTCTGGCGTTATTCTGGCTTCTGACTTGACTGGTGGGTGCGATGCTGACCTGGCGGGACGGCGATCGCAACCGACAGGGGAATACATAGATAATAGCCGTTGTCAGTGAAGATTAGGTAAAGTTTGCGTTCTTCAAGTGAGATATTCAAAGATTAAATAAAGTAAGTAGATTGATGTTGGTTTTAGGGTGAGCTTTGGTATATTGAGTTTGTGAGCTTTGACGACACTCCCCATAAACAGGCTGAGGGCGTTGCATAAAAACGCCTGCTGATCCTGATGACTGATCAGGAGGGTCGATCCTCCCTGTCACGATTCCACTTACCTCGGAGAGCATCCCCATGTTTGACACCACTGCGGCTGATTCCAGTGCGACCTTCTTCCAAAATCTTGATCCCACGGCTCAAACTGCTTTCTCGTTGGCTTTGGCGCAGGTGCCAGCGGCGGCGCTGGAGTTGGCCCACACGCAGTTAGCTGACTTTGCCGCCGAACCCGGTTTTCTGGATACCCTGCGGATTCCGTTTGGCGATTTTGATGAGGCCCAAGCCTCGGCGCTTTTCCAGGATTTATTGACGGGTGATGCCAGCCGTTTTCCTCGGGTTGAGGTGCTGCCAGCGGATGTGTTACCAGGGGCGAATGGTGCGTTTGATTCACTCACGGGGACGATTTATCTGGCCGATCGCTTCTTGAGCAGTAATGCCGATAATCCCGCCGCGATCGCTGATGTCCTGCTGGAAGAGATCGGTCACTATATTGATGCCCAAATTAATGTTGTTGACTCTCCCGGTGATGAGGGCGCAATTTTTAGCGCGATCGTTCAGGGCAGGTCTCTCAATGAGGCTGAGTTAGCAGCCTTAAAGTCAAAAAATGACATTAGAGTAATTGACCTTAATGGTGAGTCAAGTTTCATTGAAAATTCTGCCAAGGCAGGCCAAGCTAATGCAGATGTGAATGGCGATGGCAAAGCCGATATTGTTGGTTTTGGTGATAATGCTGTCTTTGTTGCGTTAAGTAATGGTAATGGTACATTTCAGCAAGCTACTGTTTCCTATCCCAGTGCTGGTTTCACGAAAGGAAGTGGGGGTTGGACTAACTTTAACGATTACCCACGGATGTTAGCAGATGTGAATGGCGATGGCAAAGCCGATATTGTTGGTTTTGGTGATAATGCTGTCTTTGTTGCGTTAAGTAACGGTAATGGCACATTTCAGCAAGCTACTGTTTCCTATCCCAGTGCTGGTTTCACGAAAGGAAGTGGGGGTTGGACTAACTTTAATGATTACCCACGGATGTTAGCAGATGTGAATGGCGATGGCAAAGCCGATATTGTTGGTTTTGGTGGTAATGCTGTCTTTGTTGCTTTAAGTAACGGTAATGGTACATTTCAGCAAGCTGCTGTTTCCTATCCCAGTGCTGGTTTCACGAAAGGAAATGGGGGTTGGACTAACTTTAATGATTACCCACGGATGTTAGCAGATGTGAATGGCGATGGCAAAGCTGATATTGTTGGTTTTGGTGATAATGCTGTCTTTGTTGCTTTAAGTAACGGTAATGGTACATTTCAGCAAGCTACCGTTTCCTATCCCAGTGCTGGTTTCACGAAAGGAAATGGGGGTTGGACTAACTTTAATGATTACCCACGGATATTTGGTGGCAGTTACGGTGGAGGATACTCAGTTGGTCTAATGACTACTTCCACTAACCTGACACAACTTCAAAATGGACAGCTACTTGGACAGTACTTTGATGTAGATAATGCTCATGGTGCGCAATGCTGGGATTTAGTTGCTTATGCTACAGGTATTAGTAGCAGTAGTCCTTACTGGTCAACCTCCAATTGGAAGCCAGGTCCTAACGTAATGGCGAATGGTAATGTTGCTGTAGGAACTGCTATCGCAACATTCTTGGGACCCAATGGGTCATATAATAACCCCATTTATAGTGGTGGACAAATTGTTGAATGGAGGCAGCACACTGCGATTTTTGCAGGCTATGGTAACGAAAGTGGTGTATCTGGTTTCTATGTATGGGAACAAAATCCTGGACCTGCGAGGAGACGCTTTATCAGGAATGATGGCTTTGGGGTTAATGACGCTGACAACTATGCAGTGATTCAAGTATAGTTAGATTATCAGCAACTTTTGGTGAATTTATTACCGGAATTTAGTTTTTCAACGATCGCGCCTTCACTCCGGTGCGATCGTTTTTTTGATTAATGCCTGTCTGCTGATACCGAGACTAGGTATATGCAGGCTTCTACCAAAACCGAAATTAATTTGCTATTCTCAAACTAAAGTTTAGCGTTGAGTCATCATGAATTCGCCATCGCAAGTCAATGAACTTCTGCAAACCTTAGCAACGCTTGATTTAGACGATCAAGCCTTTATTCTTGAGACCTTACAACATCGTCTTCGCGAGTTACGTCGAGAACAAATTCTATCACGAGCCAAAGAGGCAGAACAAAATTACCAGTCAGGTGAAGTCGTTACAGGCACTATAGAAGATCTAATGCAGCACTTAACAGATGAAGATTAGACTAATTTGGGATAAACAATTCCTAAAACTCTTTAAAAAGTGGAGCAAAAAACATCCAGAACTTATTGAAAAATTTCACGTTAAGCTCTCCCTTTTTACTGAAAATCCCTTTCACCCTTCCTTAAGGACCCATCAACTGAGTGGTAGCCTCAAAGATTATTAGTCACTAAGTATTACCTATGAATATCGACTTATTTTTAAGTTTATTTCTGACAACGAAGTTCTCTTGATTGAAATTGGCACCCATGATGAGGTCTATTAGAAATATTCAATAATTCTATTGAACGATCGCGCCTTCACTCCGGTGCGATCGTTTTTTATTTAAAGAATGAGGTAAGCGCTATCCTCTGAAGTAACAGCAAATCTGAATAGCTATTCAAGATTAATCAGTTTTTACGATATGGTATTACTTGCTATGATATAAATATTAGTATATGCCTACCGCTGAACAAGCCATTGCCTGTGTTAGAGTATGTCAAATGCTCTCTAATGGATACCAACCCATCCATATTTTTTGTTATAATCCGAATACTGAGACAATATTCATCCTTGCAGGTGTCACTGAGAGCTTAGAAGTTTTAGTTTTCTCAAATGGACAATGGAGGTTTAACGATGAAGAAACCTAACTTTGACCAAATGTCGCGCCAAGAACTGAGAGCCTATATCCTAAAAAATCGTGAAGACGATGATGCGATCGCAGCCTTAATTCGCCGAGCCAATCCCAACAGCCCCACCTATCCCTACCCGCAAACTGAGGAAGATCAGCAAATGATGGCAGAAATCCTCAAACGCAAACTAGGCGATACTGGTCGCAATTCTATTTAGATGTTGTGCTTAATGAGCTTTCTTGAGCGATCGCGCCTTCACTCCGGTGCGATCGTTTTTTATACATTTTTCTCGATCGATGCAACTCCCTTAGTTACCCTAATTCACTCCCAGACGAGAAAGTTACTTAGTTGCGTAGCCATTCAGATTACTGCTTGCTATGATGTAAAAACTACACTGCCAAGATTTTCGTGCTGAATGAGGAGGGTATATGGGTATTAGTCTCACCCCTGAGCAGGAACACCTTATACAAACCAAGCTTCAAGCCGGTAAATACCAATCGGCCGAAGAAATTTTAGAAATCGCGTTGCGGTTGCTTGATGAGTACGATCGATCCGAAGCCGAGTGGGTTGACAACGTTCGGAAAAAAATTGATGCAGCGATCTTAGCCTCCGAGCATACGGTTGCGATTGATGGCGAAACATTCATCAATGGAATTTTAGAGCGATTCCAGCAGGCAGATCAGGCATGAGTCGCTACCTTATCAACCTCCTTGCTATTCAAGACCTAGACGAAATTGCCGATTACTTTGCCAACAATAACCTCGAAGCAGGTGAAAAATTCTTTCGTGCCTTTAATCGTAAGTGTCAGCAACTCGTAGCCTTTCCCAATAGTGGCAAAAGCTATGCAACCATTCGCCCTCGTCTCCGAGGGATATCACTAGAAGGTTACATCATTTTTTACCGAATTCTGGACGACGGTATCGAAATTTTAAGAGTTGTGAGTGGTCGTCGTGATTTTCCCTCTCTTTTTGAGGAATCCAATTGAGATGAATATTCATGAGCGATCGCGCCTTCACTCCGGTGCGATCGTTGTTATGTAGACAGGAAAACTCAACCAGCGATCGTCCCTACTCCTCGATAACTTGCCGGATGACCCCAATATCAATCCCCGTCTGTTCGGCAATTTGCTCGATCGTCAACCCCGCCCGCAGCAACAACGGCACCGTCACTGCCAGCACCTCCTGCTGCCCTTCTTGGCGACCTGCCTGATGCCCTTGTTGTAGTCCTTGTTGTAGTCCTTGTTGTAGTCCTTGTTGTAGTCCTTGTTGTAGTCCTTGTTGTAGCCCTTCTTCTTTGGCATCGCGGTAAACGCGAGTTTCTTCCAAAGTGGTTCCCGTGAGTCCCAGCATCGCTTCGACCTCCTCGCGGCTTAACGTTGTGAACTTGTACACCACGATCGTGGTGACTATCTCTATTATCTCATTGGCGGAAAGGATAGGCGGTGGCGCGTGTTCCACCTCGTGGATGATTGCCCTGGCCTGCTTAGCCATTTGTGCCTCCGGCAGCACCGTCAGTTGCATCAGGCGGATACCCAAAGAGGCCGATTCCTCGGCACTCAGTTCATCCAGATAGATCCGTTTCACATTGGGGCTATCGAGCAGGGGTTGATGGATGCGGGTATCATCGGGTTCGAGGCTGCGCGTTGGGAAGATAATGATGCCGTACCACTGATCGAAGCGGTGGGGGTTGCGGTAGAGGTAGAGAAAGCTTTCGCCAAAAAACCGGTAGTAGAGCGTGTCGTCCTTTTGGAATTGGACTTCACAGAAACAGATAATTTGGGGTTTAGCATCTACAGGTGGCATCAACACCCCATCAATGCGAAAGTTTGGTTCCTTAACTTCCACCGATTCAAAGCGGTAACCGTGGGTCTGGGCCGGGGGCTGGTCCAGCAGGGCCAGGAGCAGATCGGGGCAGCGTTGGAAGAGTTGGTAGAAGATGGCATTGCGGCGCACGGGTCGGGTCCTGTTTGCGGGAAGTCATTGGGTGGGCTGGTCTATTGTACGGGGAAGGGAGCGATCGCCCCCTGGCTGCATTCTGGGAACACTGCGGTACAGTCTTAAATACCCCCGCTTATGGTTTGTGCCCCGTTAGCCCCCCTCCCCGTGTGCATGGTTCCCCCCAGCGACGCCACCCCCAGCAACTTCCCCATCCCCGATCTGCCGGAGCATCTAAAGCAAACGGTGCGCTTTCCCGATCACCGCATGGTTGATCGCGAACTCCTCACCCCCATGATGCGCCACTATGCCGAGGTCAAGGATCAGTACCCCCATAGCCTGCTCCTCTACCGCATGGGCGACTTTTTCGAGTGCTTCTTTCAGGATGCCGTCACCGTCTCACGGGAACTCGAACTTACCCTCACCAGCAAAGACGCGGGCAAAGACGTGGGCCGGGTGCCAATGGCTGGGATTCCCCACCATGCCCTCGATCGCTACAGCGTCCTTCTCGTCGAAAAAGGCTACGCGATCGCCATCTGTGATCAGGTGGAAGATGCCGCCAGTGCCCAGGGTCCCCTCGTGCGGCGGGAAGTCACACGGGTGATCACCCCCGGCACCCTCCTGGATGAAGGGATGCTCAAGGCACGGCAGAATAACTACCTGGCCGCCGTGGTCATCGCCGGACAGCATTGGGGCCTCGCCTATGCCGACATCTCTACTGGGGAATTCCTCACCACCCAAGCCAGCGACTTAGAGCAGCTAGGTCAAGAGCTAACCCGCCTGCAACCGTCGGAAGTGCTGGTGCCCACGAATGCGCCGGATATTGGGGGCATGCTGCGACCGGGGGAACGCTCCCCCCTCCTGCCCGACTGTCTCCCGCCCCAATTTTGCTATACCCTGCGCCCCCAACACCCCTTTGTGCAAACCGAAGCCCGCCAACGGTTGCTGCAACAGTTTCGGGTACGCACCTTGGAAGGCATGGGCTGTGAGCATTTGCCCTTGGCTGTGCGGGCAGCGGGTGGGCTGCTGGAATATCTGGAGGATACCCAAAAGGAAACACCCCTGTTATTGCCGCCCTTAAGCACCTACACCCTGACGGAATATCTCATCCTCGATAGCCAAACCCGGCGCAATTTGGAAATCACCCAAACCGTGCGTGAGGGTACCTTCCACGGCTCGCTGCTCTGGGCCTTGGATCGGACGGTAACGGCAATGGGATCACGGGCACTGCGACGCTGGTTACTGCAACCCCTGCTCGATCGCGCTGAAATCGCTGCCCGTCAGCAAACCATCCAAGAACTCGTCAGTCACGGGGTCCTCCGCCAGGAACTGCAAACGGTCCTGAAGCAAATTTATGATTTGGAGCGTCTCTCCGGGCGAGCCGGGTCCGGCACTGCCAATGCCCGCGACCTCGTGGCCCTGGCGGCCTCCCTGGAACGCCTCCCCGAATTAGCGGTCCGGGTGACCAACGCCGCCTCCCCCTACCTCCAAGCCCTACAACATATTCCCCCCGAATTAGAACACCTGGGCCAACACCTACGGGCGCACCTGGTCGAGTCACCGCCCTTGCATTTAGGGGAAGGGAATCTCATCCGCGATGGTGTGAATCCCCAACTGGATGCCTTACGGCAACAGTTAATTGAGGATCAACAATGGTTAGCCAACTTGGAAGTTTACGAACGGCAACGGACGGGCATCCCCACCCTAAAAGTGGGCTTTAATAAAGCCTTTGGCTATTACATCAGCATTTCCCGTGCCAAGGCTGAACAGGCCCCCGCTGATTACATTCGCAAGCAAACCTTAACCAATGAAGAACGGTATATTACGCCCGAACTCAAGGACCGGGAAACGCGCATTTTTAACGCCCGCGATCAGCTAAATCAACTCGAATATGAAATCTTTATTGGTCTGCGGCAAGCGGTGGGTGTGGAAGCCGATCGCATTCGCACGATCGCGCGGGCAGTCGCCGCCGTGGATGTGCTATTGGCTCTGGCGGAAGTGGCCATCTATCAAGGCTATTGCTGTCCAAATATGGTGGACGGGCGGGAGTTGACGATCGTCGGGGGACGGCATCCCGTCGTTGAGCAATCCTTACCCGCTGGCTTCTTTGTCCCCAATGCCACCGACTTAGGGCGGGATGAATCTGAGACCCGCGATTCCCGCAGGGATCGCTTCGCGAATCGCACCGCTACCCGACCCGACTTAATCATTTTGACAGGTCCCAATGCCAGCGGCAAAAGTTGCTATCTGCGGCAAGTGGGCCTGATTCAACTCATGGCGCAAATGGGCAGTTTCATCCCAGCCCAATCGGCCACCTTAGGGATTAGCGATCGTATTTTCACTCGCGTGGGAGCCGTCGATGATCTGGCCACGGGCCAATCGACCTTTATGGTGGAAATGAGCGAAACCGCCAATATTCTCAACCATGCCACCCCCCAATCCCTGGTCTTACTCGATGAAATTGGCCGGGGGACGGCAACCTTTGATGGGCTAGCGATCGCCTGGTCCGTGGCGGAATATCTGGCTACCGTGATCCGTGCCCGCACGATTTTTGCCACCCACTACCACGAACTCAATGAACTTGCTTCGATCCTGCCCAATGTGGCCAACTACCAGGTCACCGTCAAGGAACTGCCGGACCAAATTATCTTTTTACATCAAGTGCAACCGGGCGGGGCCGATCGCTCCTATGGCATTGAGGCCGGACGGCTGGCGGGGTTGCCCCCTACGGTGATCCAGCGGGCCAAGCAAGTCATGCAGCAAATTGAAAAACACAGCAAAATTGCCGTGGGCCTACGCAAGAGTGTCGGCGGGAAGCGAGCAGCAGGCAATGGCAAAGTCCAGGAGACAACCACCCCAGCCGCATTTGATCCCCAGTCGCCCCCCCAAGGACCTGGAGACGCGATCGAACAACTGGATATTTTCGGCACCCCCCTAGGCAACCAGGGCAACAAGATGTAATGCCCACGGATTCCCGACCGAAAGATCGGTGCTAGAGTAGGACTATCTCTTTCAGCAAAAAGGGGCTGGTTTGACCCAACCCCCCAATATCCAACTCGATGTGAGGAGAGACAATGGAATACACGCAACGTCGAGAGCGACGACTTCTCGGCCTTGCGATCGCGGGTACTGTGGTGGCCGCCACTTTACCGGTTCTTCCCCTAGGGGAAGGGACTGCGATCGCTGCCGAGCCGTCAGAACTTGCCGAGAGTATACCCCAGGATTTCCAAAGTGGGGATCTGGGCAATCCAATTCGTCAAATTAATCCAATTAGCCCAATTAGCCAAACGTTAGGGGATACCTCAGCGGATACCTCCCCGCTGCCCATTGGCGTACCGGCTGAGGTCCTGAACAGTTCGCCCCCTGGGTTTGCGGTAGACACGGTGGCAACCCCGCCCCTGCTGCCCGCCCCTCCCGTAGAGAAACCGGTATCCCCCGCTCATCAGGGCACCCCAACGGTTCCCCTCTCTGCGCCCGCAACGTCGATGCCCCCGCCCGCGAGTCCGAGCTTGCCGCTGGCTGAGCCGGAGGATGGGGCAGATAGCTTGGGCCAAATCACCTCGGTGAGTCAACTGTCCGATGTGCAACCCACGGACTGGGCCTTCCAAGCCTTGCAATCCTTGGTGGAACGCTATGGGTGCATTGTGGGCTATCCCGATGGGACCTTCCGGGGGAAACGGGCGTTAACCCGCTATGAATTTGCCGCCGGGTTGAATGCCTGTCTCGATCGCGTCAATGAATTGATCGCTGCCGCCACAGCGGATAGGGCCACTAAGGAAGACTTGGCCCAGGTCCAACGCTTGCAGGAGGAATTTGCCACCGAACTGGCGCTTATTCGCGGGCGGGTGGACGATCTAGAGGCCCGGACGGCCCAACTGGAGGCAACCCAGTTTTCGACCACCACTAAGCTCATGGGTGAGGCCATCTTTGGGCTGAGTGGGGCCAGTGGCAGCGATGTGGATAGCAGCACGATTTTCAGCGATCGGCTGCGGTTGGGGCTGAATACCACGTTTTCTGGACAGGATCGCCTCTATACCCGCCTGGAATCCGCCAATACGACCTCCTTCGAGACGACAACCGGGACCCCCCAGAGTCGGCTGAGCTTTGATGGCATCACGGGCGATGGCAATGATGTCGTGCTGGATGTCCTGCACTATCAGTTTCTGTTTAACCCGAAACTGCGGGTAACCCTGAGCGCGACGGGCACGGGATTTAACCAGATTATTGACACGTTAAATCCGGAATTCGCCGATGACACACTGGGTAGTATTTCCCGCTTTGGTCAATACAATCCCCTCTATCGCTTAGGGGATGGGGCGGGGCTGGGGTTGAACTATGATTTCAGCCGATCCCTGAATCTGTCCCTGGCCTATTTTGCTGATGATGCGGGTAATCCAGCGGCTAAAGCGGGGTTATTCAATGGCCAATTTGCCGCCCTAGGGCAGTTAACCTATCGACCAAGCGATCGCCTGGGGGTGGGGTTAGCCTATACCCGTTACTATGCCCCTGGCGGCGAGGCGCAGGTATCGGGCGGCACGGGCAGTGGGTTGGCCAATCAGCCGTTTGAGGATGCGGCAACAGCAGCCGATGTCTATGCCCTGAACGCCACCTATCGTCTGAATCCCCGCTTTAGTCTTGCGGGCTGGTATGGGTATACCACCGCCCAGGGAGAGTCGAGCGGCTTTAAGGGCGATCGGGCCACGATCCAAAACTGGGCCGTGACGTTGGGCTTCCTGGATCTGTTGGCCAAGGGTAATTTAGCAGGGATTGTCTTTGGTCAACCGCCACGGGTAACGGACAGTGATTATCGCTCGGATGAGGCAGGCAGTACCTACCATGTTGAAGCCTTCTATCGGTTCCGATTCAGTGAACATTTTGCCCTTACCCCCGGTCTCTTTGTTACCAGCAATCCGGAACGGGACGGCAATTCTATCTGGGTCGGCACGCTGCGTACTAGCTTTAGTTTCTAAAGTCATTCAACCGCCTCTTTTCTCACACCACATCGATCGTTTAGTTTCTGTTTTCTAAGGGCAACTGGGGGTGACGGAAGTCGTGACCATACACCTAATGATCGTGTGTGCGATCGACAATACTCACCTCCACCCCTGCTGAGCAACGCTGGCTTACCCAACCGCTCACGATCGGTAACACTGGATGGGATAATTAGGGGCACAGTCTTAATTTCAACAGCAACAATCGATGAATTAGATTCCGTACTTCGTAAGCGAAAATTCGATCGCTATATTGCAGAACGCGATCGCTGACACTTTTTGACAACCTTCATTCAAGATTCAACTATAATTGATCTACAGGAGAATCTGAAGATATCTGATTGTCGTGATCCGAAGGATAATAAATTTCTAGAGCTTGCAGTCAGTGGCAATGCAGATTGTATTATTAGTGGTGACGATGATCTATTAAGCCTCCATCCCTTCCGAGGGATATCGATGATCACCCCCTCAAGAATTCATAAGCGATTAAATCTTTCAACTTCAGCTAACGAACAAATTCGGGGTGGTGCTGGGCGTGTCCAGATGCCTATGCGAGAATGGGAGATGTGTGCGATCGCAAACCTGATTTTATCAGGTAAGCAGTGAATGGACATCGATAATCTCATCAAGACAATCTGTAAAGACTTGGGCATTAAATCGCCTAATTAACACAAAGTCGTGCTTGGGGAAACCCGATCGCTACAATCTATTCGCTCCGATAAGTTCAACCTCGGGTTGATAGAGACCGGACAACATGGCAGCCGGGGGTTTGGCGTGGGGCCATGCAAAGGCATGACGGAACGCCGCTTCCTGGCACGCTTGTAGTTGCTGGAAGTCAATAATATTGTGGGTTAGTAGGTTTTCATATTCAAACGGTAGACGCACATTATGAAGACCCGCATTATCCGTACAAATGGCAATATCGACCCCCGCCTCAAAACAGCGATCGAAGACCACCTTCAGTTGTTGAATATCGTCCAGGGTATTGGTTTTAAAATACGTCGTGGGGCATACCTCTAGGCATTGGCCACGGGCCGCTAACTTGGGCAGTAATTCCGGGTATCGCAGGGGAATTTGAATGCCATGCCCAATGCGGGTGAGGTAGGGCAACAACTCCGGATAGCAACCAGCGGGCGTTTCATACAAATGGCCGGTAGTTTTCAAGCCTAACCGTTGGGCATAGGCATAAAGTTCGCGAAACTCGTCCAGCCGATCGGCGTAGTGGGCATCCCCCCCCGCCACATCGATCGCGCAGACATAGTCCGGCATTTGCGCCGCCAGTTCCACGATCGCCCGATTGACCGCATGGGGTAACCGCGAGTGCATCGCCAGGATTTGGCTCGTGACGACTGGGTATTCCGCTAATTGACTGGCTTGGCCAACGGTTTCGACGATCGCGGCCATGCGATCGATCCGTTCCGTCTGGGACAAATCTTCGGGGGTGCGCAGGTATGGCGTATAGCGAATTTCCAGATAGGCCAGGTTTTCAAACACATAGGCCCCCCGAATCAGACGATACAGAAAATAGGGTAGAGTCTCCAGGGTTTGCACACTTTCCACCAGGGTATGCAATTCCAGATACTCATCCAAGGTATTGCGCGGACGGGTGTAAAACGCTTCAAAGGGGGTGTAGTCGGGAAAGCGCTCGGCCAAGATGGGACTATGGCGCTGGAAGTATCGCCAGAGGATACGGGGGACTACGGAGCCACCCAAATGCCGATGGAGTTCTGCGTATAGGGCCACGGGTCCTCCTGGAAGGGGCAAAGGTAAAGAATCTTAACATTGCGTCTTCATCCCAGTGTAACCCCAATTTTCAGGCGGCAACCCGCGACGTTGCGGCGGCGGGGACAGGGGACCACAGGCAGCGCCCCACGGCCTGGGCGATCGGGGCCAAACTATCGACCAGTTCCAGCATGGTTGGCAATGCTAGGGCTTGACGGGCATCCGACACCGACTCTTCCGGCTGGGGATGGCATTCAATGATTAAGCCATCTGCCCCCGCCGCGATCGCCGCCCGTGCCAGGTCCGGGACCAACTCGCGTTTACCTGCCGCATGGCTGGGATCAACGATCACTGGCAGATGGGTCAGTTGCTTGAGGGCAACCACGGCCCCCAGATCCAGAACATTCCGGGTATAGGTATCGAAGCTGCGAATCCCCCGTTCACACAGCACCACCTGGGGATTGCCGTGGCTCAGGATATATTCCGCCGCCATTAAAAACTCCTCGATCGTGGCTGACAGTCCCCGTTTCAACAAAACCGGCACCGGGGCCTGTCCCACCGCCTTGAGCAGGTCAAAGTTTTGCATATTGCGGCTACCAATTTGCAGCATATCAACCTGGGGAGCCAGGGTTTCAATTTGATTGATCGCCATCACCTCGGTCACCACGGGCAGGCCATACCGTCGCCGCACAGTGGCTAAAATCTCTAACCCGGCTGCCCCTAGTCCCTGGAACGCATAGGGCGAGGATCGGGGTTTGAAGACACCCCCCCGCAGGGCTGCGATCGGGGTCGCTTGGAAGGTTTCGGCAATCTGGGTCATTTGGGCCAGACTTTCCACCGTGCAGGGACCCCCAATTACCGCGATCGCGCGATCGCCAATGCTTAGATGGGGACCCAGGGGCACGATCGTGCGTTGGTCCGGGTGGGACTTGATGGCTAGGGTAGCAGCGTGCATAGTAACTCCTTGCATGAACTGAGAATGGGATAAGTTAAAGAATCGGGTGAACTGAGAATTCAGAATTCGTTCGCGTCAGCAAAAAAAAGCCCGGAACGTTAACACTCCGGGCCACACAAGACAATGCTGTCCGATTACCCAGAGCGGTCTCGGTACCAAAACCAAAAGCTAAAAAATCGCGACGAGGCAAGGGGACGGGACATAGAAAATGACCATGCAGAACGACAACATGCAAAAACCGCAGCCTTGCGACTGCGGTTCACGAAGGAAGGTCAGCAAAAAAACTGCTCACTCCTGGTGAACCGCCTTGCTAAACCAAAAATAAAATCGTTGCGGGACTGTCATCACTAGACCTTCCGTTAATCGGATGGACGCGGATAAAAATTCTTAAACAAGCCGATCGCGCGTATTCGGGCACGTATCCTGGTAACAGGGTTGGGAACCCTCCACCAGCAATTACCCAAACGCTAACAAAGGGTAGCCCAACTGTCAAGCACCGCATGGCCCTGTTGTGGACCCCCTAACGGGCTGAACGGACTGAACGGACTGGCTAATCCCGATCGTGGTTGGTCGCATTTAACCCGCTCACCGTATAAACCCTCACCGGACGAATGGCCCCATGAACTTTCTCCAACGCCTCGCAACTGGCCTGGGGGTATTGACCCTGGGGGCGTTCCCTGTAATTGCCCAGACCCCCACCGGTCCTGATTTGTTGGAGCAGATCCAGGACTGTGTACGCACGACCGGGACCCATGCAGCCCCGCCCAGTCTGGAGCAACTGCAATTGGTGGCGATGCAATGTACCTTCACCACGATCGCAATCGCCCCCGATGGTCGCATTTATGCCGATGTGGACGATCGCCTGACGGCCCTAGTGCAAACCCTGAACCTGCGCCTACCCAACCCCCCCGGTAGTGGCACCGCGCGAGTCCCCTTGCAAACCCTGACCGAAAGTCGGGTATTCACCTTACCCGTCACCGTGGCCGGAACCGAGCAAGCCTTTCTGTTGGATACCGGAGCCTCGGCCTCAATCCTCAGTCGCCCGATCCTCGATCGTGCCCAGCGGGCCGGGGTAGAGTTATCCGATCGCCTCTTCAGTTATCTGGTCGTTGGCGAAAGTTGCCAGGGCCTAGGCGCGAGTCTGCATACCCTGCCCCCGCTCCAGGTGGGACAGGCCCAGGTGGTCGATTTGCTAGGGATGGGGTTTCCCCCGCGATCGATGCCCAAACAATTAGCGGGTGTCCTGGGGATGGATTTCCTGAGCCGGTTTGATCTCCACCTTGATCCGCAAGCCCTGACCCTAGAATTGCGATCGCGCCGCCCCACCCCCGCCAGGTCTAGCACCACTCCTGCTACGTTCCCCATTCCCCTCCAGGGCAAAATGGGCATCATGACCGCGCAGGTTCACCTCAATGGGCAGGGACCCTTTACCTTTGCCCTCGATACCGGTGCTGGGTGGGTTGTCATCTCCCCCCAACTGGCCCAATCCCTAAACCTAGGGGCCAAAGCTCAAGCGATCGAAGTGTTAGGCTTTTGTGGCACGGCTCCTGCCCAATGGGTTGTCCTCGATCAGGTCAGCATCCAAACCCATACTGTCCAGAACTTAGATACCGTCATCTTGACCGACAGTCGCCCCCTGGAATTATTGGGCGTTGACGGCGTCATCGGGCAAAACTTCCTCAACCAATTTCGGCAACATTGGCGCTTTGGCGATCGCACCTCCCTGGGCTTCCCCGCCACTGGCAGCCTGGAACTCATCCCGCTTGCCGAAAACACACCCTAAATCAATACACCCTGATCTCATCCCGAAACAATTCACCCCGATCGCCCATCCATCCCTTCATTCTTCATCCTTCTTTCTCCTCTCTCCTCTCTCCTCTCTCCTCTCTCAAGCCTGTTGCCCTTCCTCAGGCGATAGCAATAACTCCCGTCGCCACAGTTCCGCCCGACAAACCGCCACACAATAGCGACCAATCAGGTTCCGTTGAGCCGTCGTCGGCAGCCGCCCTTCAAGATCGTACCGAGCAATCACACTGGCTACTTCCCAGGCATCCTGGCTAGGCACCTCTACTTGCAGCAGCCGTTCCCAGTAGCGGTATTTGCAAACCAGTTTGGTCCGCTGGCGATCGGACAGGTCTTGATCTAACAGTCTTAGAACCCGGCGGCGGAGTCCCTTCGCATGGACCAGCGACAGGGGGGTGCTCGCAGGGGTAACCGACAAGGTAACCGACATAGTGGTAGTGCTCCTCAGAGGTCAGAATGCAACAGTAGGACCGATAACTTTATTATTGATGACCGGTGTCCTTTGAACAGCAATCTCAGTACAAAGACTATGTGCGTTTTCCCGGATTTGTGGGTGAGGCCAGCCGCTCACGTTGCGTGCGTTCCGCCGCTGGGCAGCGTGATCGGAATCACTCCCTAGGGATCGGGGGCGATCGGGAGCCAAGGGACGCGATCGAACACGCTAGGATAGAGCTAGAGAGAGAGTTGGCGCAGGCAGTTGCGGGTTAACCCCATCGTGCGATGGCCGGTTAACCTGAGGAAAGTCCGGACTCCCGAAAGACCAGACCTGCTGGGTAACGCCCAGTGCGGGTGACCGTGAGGACAGTGCCACAGAAACATACCGCCAAAACAATTCAAAGTTAAAAATTCAAAATTTTGAATTGAAGGGTAAGGGTGCAAAGGTGCGGTAAGAGCGCACCAGCAGCATCGAGAGGTGTTGGCTCGGTAAACCCCGGTCGGGAGCAAGGTCGAGGAACCAAGGTTGGTCTTTTTCCGGTTCCGTTGAGGGCAATGTCCCTCCAGCGCCGCCAGAGGTGTTTGGTAACAAGCATCCCAGATAGATAACTGCCCTGGTGACGGGTAACCGTTATCCAGAACAGAATCCGGCTTATGTCCAACTCTTTCTCTTTCACGCCCTTATCGTTTTCTGGGATCACCGTTTCTGTGTGCGACCTGAAGACATTCACTGTGCCCCTCTCCTGTGTCCTCCTCCTGTATCCCCTTGCTTTGCCCCTATGACTGTTCCGGAGCCACTGCCCGATCCGCATCGCCAAAAAGAACTGCAATTGCTGATCCAAAAACTCGGCTTGTCCCCAACCCAACCGATCCAATGGGGATTACTCGATCGCGCTTTGACCCATGTTTCGGTTTCCAGTACCGACAACTATGAGCAGTTGGAATTTATTGGGGATGCGGTGGTGCGGCTGGCGGCGACGGAATTCCTGGTGCAAGCGTATCCCCACCTGAGTGAAGGGGAACTCTCGGCAGTCCGAGCAATTCTGGTCAGCGATCGCACACTGGCCCAACTGGCGGATCAATATGGCTTGGCCCGATCGCTATTGGTGGCGGCGAGTGCCGCAGGGGATCAGGCGGGGCGGGAGTCGCGTTTAGCGGATGCCTTGGAAGCGGTCTTAGCCGCTCTGTATTTGAGTACCCATACCCTGACGTTGATTCGCCCCTGGTTGGATTTGGAGTTTAAGCCATTGGCGATCGCGATCCTCAATGATCCCGCCCGTCAGAACTATAAGGCGGCGTTGCAAGAGTTGACCCAGGGCCAGCTAAAGCAACTACCGGAATATCGGGTGGCGGAAATCAGTGACCTGCACGGCGATCAGGAGCGCTTTCAAGCGGAAGTTTGGTTGCAGGGGGAATGTTTGGGGATGGGCAAAGGCCGATCGATTAAGCAGGCGGAACAGGCGGCGGCGAAGGTCGCATGGCAACGCTACCACGCACCCGTATCCCCTGATGGCCAGCCCTGATCTCCCCCTCGCCCTCTGGTTGGCAACCTGGCTGGCGGGCACAGAACCGACACCCACGGCTTGGGCCACCGTGCTCGACCAGGAGCTAGCCGATGCCGCCAGGGCAACTGCCTTGGGCCTCACTCCCGCGACGATCGGTCCCCAGTTAGAACAGCGACTCACCTTGCTGCGATCGCTCTGGCCCCGTCTCGCTGCTACACCCAACCTGTTACCCGCCAAGCTCTCGGAGCACGATCGTCTCATCACCCTCTGGCGGGTATGGCTCCCGATCGCTCAGCAAATTGCGATGCTCCGTGCGAACTACGATCGTCCGTTTATTCAGGGGATTTTGGGTGTTCAGGGAACGGGTAAAACTACGTTGGTCAAGATTCTGGCTAGCATTTTGACCCATCTGGGTTATCCCACCTTGAGTCTGTCGATCGATGATCTGTATAAACCCTATGCCGAGCGGCAACGGCTCCAACGCCAAGATCCGCGTTTAATCTGGCGTGGTCCCCCCGGCACCCATGAGGTTGAGCTAGGGTTGCAGGTGTTACACCAACTCCGGCAGGGTAGCCCTAAACCGATGGCCATCCCGCGCTTTGATAAGTCGGCCTGGGAGGGAGCGGGCGATCGCACGGCACCGGAGTGGGTAACGGGTATCGCGATCGTTCTGTTTGAGGGTTGGTTGGTGGGGTTACGCCCGATCGACCCGACGGCCTTTGACCAGGCTCCCCCTCCGATTGTCACGGCGGCAGATCGGGCCTTTGCCCGCGACATGAACCAGGCGTTAGCGGCCTACCTGCCCCTCTGGGCATATCTCGATCGTCTGATGGTCCTGTCTCCCACGGATTACCGCTGGAGCCAACAATGGCGACAACAGGCTGAGCAACAAATGCGGGCGACGGGTAAAGCTGGCATGAGTGAAGCCGCGATCGGGCAATTTGTGGAATACTTCTGGAAGGCGCTACATCCGGCCCTGTTTATCCCCCCCCTCATCCACGAACCAGGGGGTGCCGATCTCGTCCTGCAACTGGATGCTGACCATCGGGTGACCGCAATTTATAGCAGTAGCCACTAATGGTCTGTCAGCCCTAAACTTGAGTCTGATCTCAATTGCCAGCTAGCCAACGACTAAAAAGGAATTTGGAAATGCCTACTAGTACGACTCTCTTCTTGAATTTGCAAAACTAGGCCCTGGGGACGATTTTCAACCCATCGCCGATCGACGATCGTCACAGTCATTTTTAGTGTTGCACCCGACTCAACAATCATTCCCCTCGCTGTTTGATTGGATGCGCCAATACGATCTACGTTCACACGGGCAGTCACGCGATCGCCATTGGCATCAAAAACCCTGGCGTTGACTGGCATCGAGAGGAAGGTGCGATCGCTACTATTTTGAATATAAAACTGGGCAATATAGGTGCCACTCGTATTTAATAGGGCACAGTAGAAAGCGATTGTTACATGACCAACTGTTTGTTCCCCATTGAGAGTTCTATAGATGCCATCGTTGCCTGGGCACACAGCAGCACGACTACCGCTACCACCACCACTGCCACTGCCACCGCCACCACTGCCACCACTGCCACTGCCACCGCCACCACTGCCACCACTACCACTACCACCGCTGCCACTACCGCGTATTCCAAACGACGGAATTCTATCTAAAAATGAGTTGACAGGAATACCAATCCTATAGGCTCTCTGCCCTGGTGGTAGATTTTCACTTTGACCGTGAATAGCAATAATTTTACCGGCACTATCCAGCACTGGGCCACCACTGACCCCAGCGCGGGTTTCGTTGGTATACAAGATCGAGTATCCTCCCGGTAAGGGGCTTGGGAGCCGACTCACAACCTGACCATTAAAAAAACCGTAAAACGTTGGTACGCCGGGACTGGGTTCAGGGTAACCAGCCACATAAACACTCGACGCTGAACTAATCTGGTTCGAGTTACCAAACTCAGAACGGGCAGTTGCGTAGGAATTACTGCTCTGAAACTCCAAGATCGCAACGTCAAGCCCTGCAATCTGTCGGACAGAGCGCTGGTTAAAGGGGTGTCGCTGACCGTCGGGTGTGTGGATCGTGTGGCACCAATCATCACCATACTGAACAACGTGCCATGCGGTTAGCACGCGATAGGTGTTGCCCTGGCGATCGTAAATAATCCCTGATCCCGGCGAGGGACAGTCAATCAAAACAGTAAAGCTTTTGGCTTTTTCTTCAATAACGCTTTTGGCTTTTTCTTCAATAACGCTAGGTGTTGGTCGTCTGCGGGGCAAAATGCGGGGCAAAATGGCTAAAGCGGGTGGCTCATTCATCACGATCGGAGCAGCAACAAACAGGAACACCCCTAATACTGCACTCCTGAAGCAGTAACGAATTTTCTTTCTGAAGCTGCTCATAATCTCTTATACAGTCACAACTTACTCTCAGCATACCCAACTACCAGAGGGGTTCTAACACATCATGATTAGTTGCAGGGCTTGGAATGAAGGGTATTTCGGGGGGAAGATAATTAAGACGAGCACAGAATGCTACCTCTGCCGGGGTAAAATAGCGGGCACGATCGTGGCAAATTTGCTGCGGCGATCGGCGATCGCGATCCAGGTAGGTTTGGGAGATCCGCAGTTGCGCAAGGGCGTTAACCTGTTGATAGCGCTGATCCAGAATCCGAATGGCCTGGTTATAGGCAGTGAATGCTTCTGAGTGACGGCCCGATCGATGCAAGATCAAGCCCCGTAATCTCCAAGCATCGACGTTTTCTACATCCTCTGCCAACACTTGATTTACCCGATCGAGGGCTTCTGCATAACGTCCCAGATCAAGGAACAATTCACCTTGGAGGAGTAGAACTTGATGTCGGGACGATCGTAACTGTGACAACTCCGATTGGGGGAACCCCACACTCCCTTGGACCGCGCTAGGCCCATAGCCAGGACTTGCGATCTGTGCCCAAGCGGGCGGGTTACTGAAGCATAGCAACCCTAGGGTCAGACTCAGCGATCGCAACTGGCGGTTCATAGCAGGGTATTCCCCCAAATAAGAGCGTCATCCGTTACCAGAGTGACGGTTCATTATCCAATCTACGGGTTTCTGAGGTGGGATCAAGTTCATTTAACGGTTCTGCGATTGCCAGGAGGACATCCAGGTTTAGGTAATCAACCCCGCCGACGTTTTCGATGGGATCTCGTTGACGAGATTCATTCAGAGGTCCCCTAGCCCGATTTCTAACGGCTTCTAGATCGCGCAAGGTCGTTGCTGGATTTTGCCCCGGTTGGATCGTATACAGTTGTTGGTCACATCCCGCGCCGGCTCTCGTTGCCGTGCAGACAATGTTAAGGCCATTACGTCTGCCCGTGGTCAAATACTTGAGGGTACCGTTGGCATGAAAAGTTTGGAATTTGCGGGAAACCTCCTCGCATCGCCTTTGCGGTGTCCAATTTGATCCACTGGCCCAATTAGAGGTCCAGCGAATAATGGGGATATCCCCGCGTGGGGTGCGGGCAGCAGTTGTCGGAACCCCTTGGGGAGACTGCACACACAGGAAGGTATTTGCCTGGGCATGGCTGGGTTGGTTTCCGAGGGCGATCGTGGCACCGCTCATCAGCAGCATCGTAACTAAGGACCGAGTTAAGGACTTGAGTGATAGATGCATCATGGTTAACCTCCGTTAGGGATAAGGGGAATAAGATAGACAGCGTTGGGCCGCATCCGCTTTTTGCTGAAGGGTCTGGATCTCTGGATTCATCGTCGGTAGAAAACGGTAAGGATACATCGGGGCTGAGGCATAGGCAGCGTTCATAGCAGGACTGGCTGCTACTTGAAACTTGAGGTTTTGGGGCGCTAAGGCGCGTAAGGTTTCGATCGGGATCGCCCAACTTGACTCCTCCATAAGGGAATGCATCGCCGGACAGGGCTGACTGCCATCTTGATAGACATAGGGATCGCCCCACAGTGGAAAAGCGTGCATCCCATTCACCCCAACGACTTCCCCTGCCAAGTTCAACACCGGACCGCCACTCATGCCCTTGGCGATAGCGTTGGTGTAGGCAAGGCTGTAGCCCCCATCCAACACTTGGCGATTGATCAGGGCAACCCGGCCCTCCGTCAGCGTCAAGCCCTGAGCGTTGACAACCGCTTGTTGTTGAGGGGTTGGGCTAAAGGGAAAACCTGCTGCCACCAAGGTATCGCCCACCAACAGCCCTGCGGCATGGCCAAGGTTTGCCAACCGATAGGTCTGAGCAGATTGAAAGCTTAATAACGCCAGATCGTTATTGCCAAACTGGGTGTCAGGCAACAGGGTCGCAGCATAAAGCTGACCATCCCCAGTCTCGATCTGATAGCTTTCCGCATGACGGGTCACGTGGTCATTCGTGGCCACAATATAGGTATCGCCCGCCCGACTCAAGATGATCCCCGACCCCCAGCTTTCTCCCACCTTCACTTTGACGGTAATTTGTGCGGCGATCTGGTGAATTCCCGGCAACGGCGAGGGTGGAAGGTAATGGTACGCTTCCTCTGGTTGTAGGTCAGGAACCTTTGGGCTAAGGATCACCGCTGAGGGATAGGCTGGGACGACAACCGCCCTGGGATCTTGAGGTGTGTAAGTGTAAGAACTTTCTTGGGCATGGGCAAGCAGGGTGGTTAACCCAACTCCTAAAATTGCTAGCATTGTGCCACTTTTACTACCCATGAAGAGTCCCCAAGTATACGGCCTAATAAAGTAAATGCAGTATTTGCACACTACCCAGGATTAATGAATTCACCAAATATCCCCTGGATTATCCGCTCCTAAGGGTGACTGTCTCGCATTCTCGATCAGATCATCGATCGAAATATAGATTCGTCCGTCAGTTTCGCTGACGGGGCCTGCTGATGAGCGGCTTCGCACAGCCAACAAGTCCAGCAAGGTTTGACGAGGATTGGCTCCTGGCCTAACCGTCAGTAGGAGATTCCTGCATCCCCCTTGAGGGTGAGATGTCGTGCAGATGACTTTTTGGCTATTCATCATCCCAGTCGTGAGGTAGTTCAGTTCTCCCAGTTCGTTATATTGCTGAAATCGACGTGAGATCTCTTGACATCGTTGTTCTGGGGACCAATCTCTAAAGCCATCGTATTTCCAGCGAATAATCGGGAGGACTTCACCTCTCCGGGTACGGGCCATTGTTGTGGGTACCCCGGCATTCGTTTGACAGGAGAAGGTTGTTCTAGAGGCTGTCTGTGCTTGGGTTATTCCCGCTGAGGTAACTGATGCCGTGCTGAATGCGAAAGTTAGTAAAAATGTACGAATGTGAGGAAGGCTAGGGAGTCCTTTCATGTCATCTCTCCTGAATGGTCATTAAGGCAAGTCCAGATGGAGTCATGCAATGCAGGATTTTCGATCGCGATCGGGAGTCGGTAGACCTTGGGAAGGTCGAGCCTTGACTAGAGACTGCTATGAGTCTTCTCTGTTATAGAGGGTGTCAGTCTGACACAATAGGCTCGCTTGCTAGCGATACATCCATTATTCCCCAACTGCTGGCTAAAGACGACAGATCTTTATAGGAATTTGTCTGCTATCTGTGAAGTTTTCGTAAAGATGTGACTCACGGTTCAGGCTAGACGAGCCTCTGACATGGCCCCTGTCTCTGGAGCGCGATCGCTGCCCGCACCTATGCACCCAGTCAATTCAGCAGTCGGCTGTTGCTGAGGCTGCTGGCTAGAGACCTCACCGCGATCGCCCCGTAATTAGCCCTTTTTGGCGAACATACCAATACTGTCCACTCGAATGGATCTCCAGGATTCCGGGTTTCTCCAAATAAAAAGTCGTACCTTTGAGTTCAGACACACTTCGGGGTTCAGATACGGCTGATAAATCAAAGAGATGAGTGCTCTTCCGTAACCTAGACCAGTCAATCTCGATGTCACCATTCGGCACAAGGAAGTCCTGTACATCACCATGACTATCTTGGGTCAGAATAACCCAATATTTCCCTTGGGGGTGGGGTTCCAGCCAGACTCCGGCCTCCGTGCTGCGGTAGCTCTCGCGGGTGAAGGTGACTTTTAGGGCGATGGGGGAGAGAACTTGAGGGATATTGTTATATAACTCAATCACTTGTTCTTGGGAAATATTAAGGCGATGGAGGGGTTGGGGTATTTTCTCTGGTAGGGACACTAAGGTTCTTAGGGAGCAAGCTTGGGGAATGGGTAGCAGTTGCTCTCGGTAATATTGGCAACATTCCTGAATGCCCTGGGTCGCTTTTTCGTTAAGATCCGGATTACAGGAGAAAATGAAAACAATTTGGTATTCTCGTAATGCTGTTTCAAAGTCACACAATTCTTTATAGATATTCCCTCGTAAGAGCCTAACGTCAGGATTGCAGGGGCGGTGATTCAATAATTCGTCAATCTTCTGGGCTGCCTCTTGCAGATCATTATGAATGAGCGATTGATAGGCCAATCGATATAGCTCCTGATCTTTACTCATACACTACTGCTATTCCTAGAAATTTTCTATGGCTTCTACCTTTTTCGCTGAAGAGCATAGCAAAGCTCACCAGTTTCCATATATTGCAAAGTCCGACCGTGTAAACCCGTCAGAAAATCCAAGAGCTTATAAGTTTTTCCTCCATCCCGATCCGAAAATTGTTCGAGATTCCAGGTTGCCCACCATTCAGGATGATTTTGCGCTTGAGCACGGAAACGCACTTGATATAGATAGATATTATCCTTAATCAAGGTTTGAGGCTTAAGGTCTAGGTTAAATACTACTGTCAGTGGTTCTTGAGCCTGCCAGGAAATAGGACTATCTACTAGCCGCAAATCGACTTCTGCTCTTTGAGGCGGGTCATCAAACTTCCCACTATCAGGATTAAACATCTTGATTTCAGTAGAATTTACTTGGAAAGACTGTGGGAGAATAGAATTTTCGAGTTTGGAAGAATCTGATACGACCAGAGAAGAAGAACTCAAAGATAACTGATAATTTTGGGATATTGGTTCAGTGGTGAGTATACTGAGCGCTCTGTTCATGCTGCCTTGCTCAAAACCCAAATACGAATTTTGATTTCTTAAGGATATAACTTGTCGAATCTCTTTCTTCCGTTCCGGCATTACGGCAGTATCCTTGAAGGTTAAGGCGGGCAATACATTTGGATCAAAAAGTGAGGTTTCGATAGTTTTAATGGTTTGTTTTGCATCAGATTGATCGGTTACTTCAAACCAATCAGGCTTAGCTTTCTCCAGGGAACTTGAAAATTCACCGAGAAAATGACGAACACTCATTGATGGACCCATTACTAAGAGATAGAAGGGGCGATAGGCGGCAACAGATAAGTCTGTTGTGTTATAGGCAAAATTATCTGCGGGATCTTTAGGAAAGAAGATCTTGCCGTCAAACTCACTTTTAATACCCACGATCGCGATCGCGTGACCAACTTTAAGAACCTTCTCTTCGATCGCACTCAAAATTTTCGTGATATACCCTTCATCTTCTTCCAAATCACTAATCAGGACGACAACTTTACCCTCACTCGAGGCTTCAATAGCTGCAACTAATTGGCTACTCACTGCTGGAAACCTAGTAGTACCTCCGCCACTATAAAATTCTTCTTTTCTAGCTAGCCTAAAATCCGACGCTGAAAGGGCCTGGACGGATGTTTTGCTCTGCTTGTCGTAGCCGATACGGAAATAATTCAAGCTATCCGGACCATCAAACCTGTTTGCCAGCAGGTCTAATAGGGCTATATATCGGCTATTGGGAGGTTTAACGTAGCCCAACATCGAGCCACTGCCGTCAACATACACCTCATAAATAGTCGAAGTAGCCTCTTTCCGATTTTGGTCACGGACACTGGGAGGGGGAACCTCTTCACAGCCGGTGTCACCATCGCTAAGCCGATAAGGATTGCCGGAGGTTTGCCCCTCTTCCTGCAATCTAGCTCCCGGCAGGCAACTGCTGAGCATTCCTCCCATCAGGACAATCAAAAACAGATGTACTAGTCTGTGATTACGCTGAAGCTGTTTAAGCATGGTAATTAAAGCTGTCTGCCTGATCAGGATGCACGCAAGATACCCTATTATGAAGCATACCCTGAGGCTCGCCTGATCGGGTGCTTGCTCAGGTAAAATTTAATGTCTATTCTCAGCCACGCGACCTAATTATCTGTAAATCTTACAGAGTCTTCACATTTTGCAAGGATACTATAGTTTGTTTTTTCCCGCTTCTCCGGTAAACTTGGCTAAGTAGGGTTTGTGTAGGGCATGATGACTATACCACGGTTTTTATCTGGCTCATTCTGCATGGATGGGGGGAGAAGAATCGGGTCTGACAGTTCTGGGTATAAGCTATGAAAGCTGGCGAACTGATTCGTGCGATTGTCATTGTTTTGATTGGAATTGCGCTGATGCTAGGGCTTCAGCCCTGGCTATTTGTCTCTGAGACGATTTTTCTGGCTGATGTTGATCTGCGGGAGTGGGTGCCGCGCTATGCGATCGGGACCTGGATTGTCATGGGGACAACCCTCTTGGTGACGCTGATTTGGTTTCTGGTCACCAGTTTTTACAAATCAAGGGGGGGGCACGCGGACCCCATCTGGCGTGTGTGGTGGTTTGTTCTCCTCTTCTTTCCCGTGATAGCGATTTGTATCGCGCTTTACTTTTTTAACCCCAATCCCCAGGCTCCGAGTCGGGATGCTTTGTTGTGGTTAGCAATCTTTTATCCGTTGGATGTATTGTGGATTTACTGGTTTTCTACAGTCACCAGCACGCCCAGGATGTTTAAATATATGCCCCCCCTGGGGTTGCCCATCCGCCAATTGATTCCCTAGGGAGTTTGACTAGGCCGGATTGAATGTTATTGGAGACCTGACTTAGCCCCTTTTATCGCCTCTCTAGTTTATTTATTCTATGGAAACCTATAGGAGTTTTGTATGGCTAGTACGGGAAAGCGATCGCTCTATTTAATTGGGATTGGGGGAACTGGGGCTAAGGTCCTGGAAGCGGTGACCCACATGGCAGCGACGGGGGTGTTTGGCCAGATCCCGGTACGGGTGCTTTATGTGGATGCGGATGAAAACAATGGCAACCTAACGCGATCGCGGGACAGTTTGCGTCGTTTTAAGGCGGCGCGATCGGCCTGTCCTTGGTTAAGCGAGACGACCTTAGAAGAATATAACCCTGCCCTATGGTCACCCTTTGGCAAGGTGGCCGGGAGCAAACGCTTGGATAGTTTTTTTGCCTATAACAACCTCAGACCGAATACCAATGCGATCGCGGAATTGGAGGATCGTGCCAAGTTAGGCTATCTCTTCGATATTCTCTACACCCAGGAGGAACGAGAAGCGTCGCTGGATGTCGGGTTTCGGGGTCGCCCCGCGATTGGTTCAGCGATTATGAGCCAGATTGAGTTGGGGCGCTTATCGGAGCCACCTTGGTCAGATTTGATTAACCGGATTAAGGCAGATGCCGGAGAAGGGACCCGCTCTCATATTCTGCTGGTGGGTTCAATCTTTGGGGGGACAGGAGCCTCTGGCTTGCCGACGATCGGGCGTTTATTGACGAATAAGCTGGTGGAGGAAAATATTCGCAATAGTGTGCAGATTGGGGTGGTTTTTCTGCTGCCCTACTTCCACTTTATGCCGAGTGGTCAGGTTGATGAAATGTATGCACGGGCGGACCAATTTGGCTTAAATACGGAATCGGCGCTACGCTATTACCTCACCCAGGCGAGTGGCATTTTTAATGGGGTGTATTTGCTGGGTAGTCCCAATCGGGTTGAGTATAGTTTTAGTACGGGCAAGGAAGATCAAAAGAACCAGGCCCACGTCATTGAACTGTATGCTGCTCTGGCAATTCGGGCCTTTATTGACGAAGATTTTACCCAGGCGGAGGCCCAAGTGATGCTGATGACACGGACCCATAATCGTGGTGTTAGTTGGGCCGATATCCCCCAGAATGGCGATGCGGTCAATTTATTGCGGAAAGCGGTACGTTTTGCCTATCTCTGGCTCGATAGTTTTTATCCTGGTTTACAGCGAGCTTCGCAAATGAAGGCTGGAGACTTTGCTAAACGGGAGCCGTGGTTTGGGCGTTTTTTCAAAGCCGGGATGTTTGCAGGGAGCTTACCAGTGTTGGATGCGGCCCAACTGCAACAAGCGGCGCAGGTGAAGGAGGTGTGTGATGCCCTCTGGCGTTGGGTCTGTGAGTTTCATCGCTATAGTGGGAATGAGCAGGTGGCTCTGTTCCGCTGTCGGGGGCTGGAGAATTTGGGGGAGGGTAATGGAGCCATGTTCGCTGATTTGGTTGCCGGACGGAATCTGACCCAGGCCCAGCGGCAGCAAGAAGATATTGCCAATATCAAGTTACAACTCCAAGATGCGCCGGTGCAGCAGGGAGGGGTCCGAGAATTGGTGCAAAAGCTCTATGCGCTGTGTTAATCCCGGTTAACCCTGTTTTTTTGCCCGTGTCCCGTTTGCCAGCGCTTTGTTATACATTAAAGTCTAGAGAGCGGTTTGAGCTATGACCACTACGCCGAATTCCGAAGTTTCTGAAGGTCCCTCGCTGCTGTTGCCCAACCTCAAGCTGCGATCGGATGTGAAGCCGGGTGCGCCGGGTGCTTGGGATAAGCAGAATAACACGGCGTTTGAGGATGTGGCGTTAAGTTTGGATTATCAGGCACCAGGGGCAACCCGCAGCATTAGTGCGGTACCAACCCTGTGGGCGCGTCCGTTGTTGGTGGAGATGGCGCTCCATGATACGGAGCATCCCCTGCATCAGGAAATGGTGGCGGAATGGGAGGGGATGTTGGCGGCTTTGGCCTTGGCCTATATTCGGAGTTTTCCGATTAAGGCGGTGTTATTTGAGCTAGATAAGCTACGGGGGCAGCAAGACTTTGCCGATGCGCTCCTGAAGCTGCTACCAACAGCGACTGACCATAATCTTTATAGCTTGCGGGAACAGCGCAATCCTTGGCAGGAAATTTATATGTGGTTCTGGGATGGCAAACCGGTAGGGATGACTTCTCCCAGTACGCTGGTGGTGCCTTCGGAGGAGGCAGACTGGGGGAACTTACCCTGGTGGCAAAATCAGGAGGAGAAGAGTCGTCTAATTTCGCCAATCCCCTATCTGAATCAGGAGGAGAAGGAACTCCTATACCTCTGGTTGGGGAATGTGGAACAAAAGCTGCCAATGAATGGGGCAGAGGGGCTGGCTGCTGCTCGGATGCGTAAGCTTCTGCGAAATTTTCAAGAGAGGTTGGTCCCCAATGGTAGTCGTAATGGCAACGCGCCCAATATTGCCGATAACCTCGTCTCCCGGACGGATCTTTTTGGTGTCACTCTAAATCGGGGCTGTTTAGGGGTTCTAGGGCAACCACTTAAGCGGCCTGATAGCCCCTCCAGTATTAGCTTAAAGTTACAGCCGCAAGCTATCCAACCTCAAAAAGCTGGGGCAGAGCTACCGGTGCTGCTCATTTTTGATCCCGATATTGCGGATCAGTGGAACATTCCGCCCCAGGAAATTACGGTCCATCAAGGCGAAACGCTAGCTTCTATGGCTGGCTTGTCACCCGCCGAGTGGGGAAAACGCCAACAGAATTGGGATAAGGGGGTCCGGTGTATTACCAAGGCGGATTTGTTGCTATCCAAGTTGACGTTTATTACCCAGGGACCACCGGATCAGGTGCTACCGGGGGCGGTGATTCCCAAGATCGACGATCGCCTCTTTTTTAATGATCTGGAAATTACGCCGCTGCTACCGTTGACACCGTTGTTGCTGGATTATTTTACGCCGGAAGCCTTGGCGGCAGTGACGGAACTGGAACCGATTTCGATGGCCCAAGGCCCTGGGGTCAGGGTGACGGTGCGTCTGACCCTGGCGGGGGTGAATGGGGAGGGTCGGGAGTTTCGGCTGTCCCACAATTATTCGTTAGAGGAAGAGAATGCGATCGAGGAATTGCCCCTGTTAGAGATTTGGCCGAATTTCAGGACTTACGCCATCAAGGGTGAGCAGGAGCAGGCCGAGAGCAATGGCAAGTCTGGGGGAACGCAGGCAGAGCCGGAAGTCCCAGAGAATGCTTGGAAGGTTTACTACAGTTTCTATTGCGATAATTTACAAGATACCTTTCGAGTGCATTTACCCACGCTTGCTGAGGAAGTCAATGCCCATTATGAGTACAAAGATGGCAAGCGTGGATTTCAGATGGATCGTCTAACAGATTTCCCTGGCTATGTGCAGTGTCAGACCTCAGAACGGCAACCAGTAGGATTAATCCTACTGAAACCACCAGCTACTATCGATATTGATTCGACATCTACTTGGCGAGTAGGAGTAGACTTAGGAACTTCCTCGACTAATGCCTTTGTAAATAAAGGAAATAAAGACAAATATTCTGAGAATTTTGAGAAAATTAGACTTGAAGATTTTAGTCATCGGGTAACTCAAGTAATTGAAGCTGATCGATTGAGAGTTCTCTCTGAATTTTTCATTTATACACATGACTTATCAGCAGCATTACCAGTCAGTACAGTTTTAACTACTCGAAAGCATCGATCATTCCTCAATCAAGATAATCAGGAAGCTATTTTTGATGGTCGCTGCTATGTGCTCAATCTGGAGTTGTCAAATGTGAATGAAAGCCATGTAAAAACTGGTTTGAAATTAGATTCACAAGATGAAGAACATGAGCGTAAGCTATTTCTATCCCAATTTTTGCTAGAAATTTCGGCTCTAGCAGCGAAGTCCCATGTATCTAGCATAAGTTGGTGTGTATCTTTCCCATCTGCATTTTCCAAGAAAGAGAAGGATTTTTATAAGGCACTTTGGGAAGAGTTATTAGATCAATTAGGCCAGAGGACTGGCATTAAGTGCATTGGACCAGTATTAAAGACAGAAAGCCTAGCTTCAGGTCAATATTTTGCTGATGTTGAGAAAGATCTTGATGTTATAGGAACTACATGTATTGACATTGGTGGCGGAACTTCTGATATTTCAGTTTGGTATAAGGAGGAACTTATTCACCAATGCTCAGTACAGTTAGCAGGGCGAGATTTGTTCACTGGAATTTTGCATCGTAAATCAAGCTTTGTTATCAATCGTCTTGCTAAGGCGGTTAACCCAGGGAAAGGTCGCTCTTTGGATTTAGAAGGTTGGAACATACAGAGTGGTACTGCATTCAATGCTAAGTTAGACGTATTTTTGCGTCGCTTTAGCGATTCACTGCTCAGCAAACGTAGACAACCAATGTTTGAACATTCAGATGAGTTTCAAGCATTGACAACGCTCATTAGCATTGGCTTTGCAGGACTATACTACTATGTGGGATTTATCCTAAGAGCTTTGTATGAAGAAAAAGCCTATCCTGCGCAGCTTATTACACCTGTATATTTAGCTGGGAATGGCAGTCGCTTTCTACATTGGGTTGTACCAAACGGATTTTTTGATGATGATGCAACTATGAACCAGTTTCTCAGTCGAATGCTTAGTTGTGGCTCTGGCTTTGAAGATACTAATGTTAAAACTAAGTTGAGTCAAGATCCAAAATCTGAAGTCGCTTGTGGTTTAGTTCAAACAAAATCTAAGCTCAAGGGTTTGGAGAAGCCAGAATCACTTTTGATAGCAGGAGAAATCTATTCTTTTGGTCGTGAATCTCGTCAAGCTACTGCACGAGTTCAATTTGATCCGGAAATCGATGATATTGATGATTTTGATATTCCCAACTTAGAACAATTGCCTCAGTTTTTGTACGATTTCCATGTTGCATTGAAAGATTTTCCCGCTTGCCCTCCCTTGCAAGGGTATAGGTTAAGTTCTAAGATAGAAGCAAACGCAGAACTCTGGCGAGATGTAAAACGCAAGCTCGATAAGAGTTTATTAGACCTCAAGAAGAATAAACAGGAGCAGAAAAAACGGACTGGATCAGAAGTGCGTATTGAACCTCCATTTATTCTGGCTCTTAAAGCTTTACTTAGTGTTTTAGCTGGAAAGTGGTCGGGAGAAAAATTTGAATCCTAGCGCTTGCTTTGTTTCAATGAACACTACCAATCCTTTTATCTATGGTGTAAGCATTTATGGAATCTTTCTATAAAACCTCCAAACAGCTTTTCATCTACCTACTGAGTTTAGGTGTCTTGGGTGGTTGTTTGTTTATTGGTTCTCAGGAAAGATCAGAAGAAGCACTATCAGATCCTGATGTTCCTCTCACTTCTCAGCCTCCTGCTACAGCAATATTAGAAGAAAAATGGCAACATTTTTTAGAAGCTTTAAGACTGAGTATTGTAAATGAATCAGAAGAGAATATTATTAAATTACAAGCTTCTGCCAAGTCCCTTAATGAAACTCGGAACCTATCACTAGAGTTGAAAAACTATCTTTCCGCTATTGTTAATTATAAGCAACAATCAGGACAGATATCTCAGGAAAGCCTTAGTCAGAAATTGCTAACGACAGGTTTAGGCGTAAAAGATTTAGCTATTTCTCAAGATTCGGAGTTGGTACTACAAGATGAAGCTGAACGCCAAAAAGCAGCGGATCAAGTTATTGATGTTTTGACGCAGAAATATCATCCGTTAACTGCTAAAAATTCATTGCCCCAAACCCCAACCACCTCTCTTCCTCCTTCAGACTCTACTACTTCATCACCACCTACTCCTGAAAGTACACCATCAGAGAGTAATGAATCACCTAAAAGCATTTCATGGCTTCCTATTGTATTGTTGATGTTGCCAATAGCACTGCTATGGAAATTCAGGCTATTTCGGAGATTGCTTAAATTTCTTAAGCCTAGAAGACCCCGAACCCAACATTCTGAGACTAATGTTGATTTGGCTGAAAGAGTCCCAGAAGGTGCTACTCAAAGGTTAAACCAGTTTCCTGCGCAAAACCTTAACTATATATATACTGATCTCCTATCTAGGATTGAAGAAAACGAAAAAAAGACAAATCAAGAAATTCATAAATTGTATCATCAAAATCATGAATTACGGCAAGCAATTGATCATTTGGAACGACAGATTAACTCATTAGAAAGTGATAACAATCCAAGAAGGGGTAAAGGCCAAGCCCAAACGTCTGCTCAAAACACAGCAGAATTAGTTGGATCATCTACTACCCATAACACGAATCCTTCTCAATCTTTACAGAAGATATCTTATAAAGAAATTATAGCTCAATCTATACCTGTCAAAGATGTAAATTTAATGGAGCGTCGTCAAGGCTTTGGTGAGCATCCTTTTTTTACAAGTACAAATGGAAAACGTTCAGATTTAGGAATTTATCCAATAGATCAATCAGGCCAGTATTACTATTTGCTTCCTACTAAAGCAAGGACTAGCTATGAGAATTTAAATAGCTATTTTCAGCTAAACGGTTCTATAGATGAAGGCGAAGTAGAGGTTCTTGAACCTGCTTATGTCATTACTAGTGGTCAGCAAACTTGGCGACTTTATCGCATGGGGATTATTCAATTTTCTGGTTAGATAACTTCTGTTTAAATAAGTCTTTGAGGAAAGAGGTAATTAATTATGACCTGGCGATGCGATGGGATTCCTCAAGACAGCAAAAGCTATAGCAGCCTTCCGCATCCTAGTGACCCTTGCGATAACCCCGACTTTCTAACCGAATGCGCCCACTGTGGCCTACCCCGCACCGCCCTCACCCCCAGCCCAAAGCCACCACCCTCAGATTCCCCCGCACCTAACACTACTGTCACTCCAACCACTCCCGACTCCCCCACCAACATCCCACCAAAACCGGTAGACTGGCAAAAAGCCACCATTATAGGTAGCGTAGTGGGTATTTCCGTACTATCTGGTTTTGTTCTCGCCCGATCGCTCACCCCGTTACCTGATTCCCCAACTCCAGAACCCAGCAGCCCCGCAACTACACCTCAACCCACACCACCAATCGTAGTAAACCCTACAACATACCCAACTGCACCCATTCCAGAGCCAGCTTCACCAGTTATGCCCCCAAGTGTAACAATCACATCACAGGAGGCAAAGGAACTCGTCGCTAAGTGGCTATCTTCAAAACAGGTCATTATGGCTCCCCCCTATGACCGAAAAATCCTTGCTGAGATTACAACTGGTAAACAATATCGTGATGCAATTACTGCGATGAATTGGCTGGAGGCAAATAATGCTTATTGGAAATATTCTTCTCAAAATATCTCAAATGTTTATCAGTTTAATGTTGATGGTGATAGAGCCACGATCCAGGTAAAAGTGATTGAGAATTTAGTTTATTATAAAAATGGAAAAAGATATAATGATCGCAGTGGCATAAAAACCACCATAGTAACCTATAGCCTGCAATATATAGATAGTTCATGGAAAATAGCTGATTCTGAAAATCAATAGACTAACATTTTGAAGATTATGCGATTCCTTAACAGATATCGATTTCAACTGCAATTTTTATTGACTGCTTCTTTTGCTATGCTAGGAGCGCTTATAATTGGATTATTGATATTTAAATTCACAAATTTTATCCCTGAGATGAATTCCCAAAGGTTGCAAGAAAAATTAGACTCTTCCGTTAAAATAGTAGCAATTAGACCTTCCCCTTCAGGAGGAGAAGAAACAAGTCTATTGCCTGAGCAACCAGTAACGGCACCTACTCAACCTATGTACGGACATTGGCCTTACTCACAAGCCGATCCAAAGCAAATGGGCATTATTGCAAGTTATGGCATGGGAGAGTTTCAACGATTTGAGTTGATGAATCCAGAAGCGGGAAAAGCCCTGATGAAAATGATTTATGCTGCTAGAGATGATGGTGTTTGGATTATTCCTGTTTCTGCGTTTAGAAGTATTGAGCTACAAAAGATACTCTTTCAGGATCAAGCAAAACGACTTGGCTCAGATGAAGCTGCTGCCAAGGTAAGTGCTCCACCCGGCTATAGTGAGCATCATACTGGCTATGCGGTTGATCTGGCAGATGGATCTCATAAACCTGACCTCACCTTTGAATTTGAACAAACTAATGCTTATCGATGGCTAAGTCTTCATGCTCAGAAATACGATTTTGAACTTTCGTTTCCTCCGGATAATCCTCAAGGAATTAACTATGAACCCTGGCATTGGCGCTTTATTGGTTCTTCTCATGCAGCAGAAATTTTTACAAAGAGAGAGTAAAACATAAGCAATATCGATCTGATTCAACCTGCATCGGTTTCTTTACTTAAAGATTATTGGAAACTGGATCAAAAAGGAAAAATTCGTTTTAACGAAATTAATTAACAAGGGGGCAACTATGACCTGGCGATGTGATGGGATTCCTCAAGACGGCAAAAGCTATAGCAGCCTTCCGCATCCTAGTGACCCTTGTGATAACCCCGACTTCCTAACCGAATGCGCCCACTGTGGCCTACCCCGCACCGCCCTCAGTCCAACAACACCGCCCCCGCCGCCCCCGCCGCCCCGCCGCCGCTTACCCCTTCAAATCCTCGGCGGTATAGCGATCGCCGTGATCGCCGGTATCACCATCTCACGTCTGACCAACAATAACACCCCGATCGTTTGCTTACCCACAGAAATCCAGCAGGGTAGCCAATGCATCGATCCCTTTGCCAAACTAAACACCAGCCTCGATACCTTCCAAAGCGATCTAGACCAGCATTTAGCCGAAGCAACCCCAGGCAGCCTCAAACAACTGATTCAAAGCGCTCGATCGCTCCGTCGCGAATTAAAAGCAGCCACCCCCCGCCTTCTCGATAACCTCAACCCCGAAGAAAAACAAATCCTCGACGAGTTTACCGAATTCGTTGACTTCGTTGCCAGAACGGACTCCCGTACCGACCCCGACGAATTCAGCCAAGAACTCCTGAGTCAATTTATTCTCACCGACCCCACCCAGGACATTAAAGCCCTAACCCTAAAAGAAAAACAACAAGCGATCGCCGACTTTCTGGCAAAACTGAAACGGGATATCTTTCCTAACTCCAATCCCGTCGCTTGTAAAGCCGATCCCACTCTTCTCAGCAGCGGCGAACGCCCACTCTTTACCGTCACCGAAGATCGCGATCGGCAACTGGGCAGCGAACATTTCGCCAAAGCCGACTATCAAGCTGCCCGTGAGTCCTTTAGGCGATCGGCCAGTATCAAGAGTCCTTACCCCGAATCAGTCATTTACCTCAACAATGCCATCGCCCGCCAAGCTGATCCAGAACCTTATCGTATCGCAGTTGTGATTCCCATTGAACAAGGCCAAAGTCGCGCTGAAGAAATCCTACGAGGCGTGGCCGACTCCCAGAGAGCCTTCAATCAAAATGAGGAAAATCAGGGACGCTCACGCTTATTAGAAGTTTTGATTGCCAACGATCGCAATGACGTAGGTCTTGCCCAATGTATTAGCCAAACTCTAGCAGCCAATCCTGATATTTTAGCCGTTATCGGCCACGGATCTAGTAAAACCACCCAGGCTGGTTTACCCGCTTATCTTCAGGCAAAACTGCCCATTTTAACCCCAACCAGTACCAGTACTGCCTTGAGCGGTGAGACCTTCTTCAGAACAGTTCCCTCTGATGCAGAAACTGGAAAAACCTTAGCTAGATATATTAATAACGATTTAAAAGAAACACGTGTAGCCATTTTTTATATCCCAACAGATCCTTACAGCAATAGCCTTTATCAGGCTTTTGTACAGAACTTTAGAGGCGATATTCAGACTATTTCAACCTTGGGAGATCCAAACTTCGATGATCCCAGCGATGCCGTTAAACAGATTATTAATAATAATATTAAAATCGCTGTACTCATGCCGAATACGGATAACGTCTCACGTGCCGTACAGATTGTTTCGGCAAATGCTCGACTCTCTTCCGGACAGAACCGACTAACCCTAGTTGGAGGCGATGCCCTCTATACCTCCGACTTTTTGCTTAGAGGTCGTTCTGCCGCTGAAGGCGTTGTATTAGCGGTTCCCTGGTATAGCAGTAACCAGAACTATCCAGCCCAATCCGAGCAATTCTGGGGGGGGCAATTTAGTTGGCGCACGGCTAGCAGTTATGATGCCACCCAAGCAATTACCCAAAGTCTGATAAGCTCTATTAATCGAGAAACTCTCCTAAATCGCTTAAGATCTATTAATCTCACTGAACAATTTACCTCCGGTCTGCCGCTGCGATTTGATGCTAACCAGGAACGGCAAAGTCAACCTTTGCTAGTTAAGGTTTGTCCTAACGTGCCCCGCCCTCAAGGTGCAGAATCAGGGTTCGCCCCCTTTGAGATGTGCGATCGGGCTAACTCTCGCCTCGTCCCACCTTCTGCTTCTCCTGCCCCACCTCCTGCCCGCCCTGCTCCTTCTGCTCCAACTCCGGTAAGTCAGAGACCCCAACCGGCTCCCCCGCCTGCACCACGTCCACAACCTGCGCCTCCAGTGGCTCCCCCCTCGTACCCATCTGATCCTGCACCGCCGCCCGGACCACCCCTTTGGGGACCCGGTTCTGAACCTGCCCCTGCCCCCCCCGCCCTACCGCAAAATGAACCCATTTGGTAGCCTTCTCCGGCCCCATGTCAGCCCTCTGTTCCCACCTATGCAACCCTTGAAGAAAAGGTATCTCCCGCTATGCAGTCCTTCAACGCCTCTTGCCTAAAACTTCTTATCCTGGCCAGTATAGCCATCCAGACAACCGGTTGTTTTTTCGTTCCTTTTGACGAGATTGGGAGTAGTCCATCACCCACCCCCACCAACTCTCCCGACTCACCCACCACCCCTTCCCCAGAGCCATCTAACCGCCGCATCCAATCCGTTGGCCAAGCCCCTCGTCCAGAAGATGTCAACCGCTACGAAGCCCAGGTGAAAACCAAGTTAGAAGCGATTAAGCTCCTCGCTGGTTTAGGTGATTATGAGCAAATCTATGACAATTACATCAACCTCATGGAAGGAGGTATGGTAGACAACCTGAAAATCCCCCTAGATGCAGGTGTCAACTATGCCATTATTGGTGTTTGTGATCAAGATTGTACCGATCTAGACTTCATCTTGTATGACGATAATGGTAACCAAATCGGTACCGATCGCGAAGTGGATAACTTCCCAGTGGTTACAGTTAACCCTCGATGGAGTGCCACATTTACCCTAAAAGTTGATATGTATCAATGCGGTCATGCTCCCTGCTACTTTGGCGTAGGTGTCTTTGGGGAACGAAAACCCAGTAAATTGATCTCCCAATAGTCCGCCAGTCAGGGAATACCCCCGTGCTATCAACGCCCTAATTACATGGCTATCCTTCAGCGTATTGGCGGTACCAGCCGATCGTCTTCTCTAGCCCTTCTCGGAAAGACATTTGGGCAACAAAACCAAACTCAGATTTAGCCCGATCGATCGCCAGACAGCGGCGGGGTTGGCCATTGGGTTTATCCGTTTGCCAGACGATTTCACCGTCAAATTGCATCAGTTCGCAAATCAGGGTGATTAAATCCCGAATCGTAATTTCCTGTCCCGTACCCAGGTTCACCGGCTCAGGCTTGTCGTACCACTGGGTGCCCATCACAATGCCACGGGCTGCATCCTCCGAGTAGAGAAACTCCCGCGTCGGACTGCCGTCGCCCCAGACCTCAATCTGACGATCGCCCCGTTGTTGCGCCTCATGCACCTTACGGATCAGCGCCGGAATCACATGGGAACTAGCGGGATTGAAATTATCCTCTGGACCGTAGAGATTCACCGGTAACAGGTAAATGCCATTGAAGCCATACTGTTGACGATAGGCTTGCAGTTGCACCAGTAGCGCTTTCTTGGCAATCCCATAGGGCGCATTGGTTTCCTCCGGATAGCCATTCCACAGATCATCCTCCTGGAACGGGACCGGGGTGAACTTCGGATAGGCGCAAATCGTCCCGACACAGACAAACTTTTGGACCCCTGCTTCATAGGCACTGTGGATCAGTTGGGTGCCCATCATCAGGTTGTCATAGAACAATGCCGCTGGTTTCGCCTGATTCAACCCAATCCCCCCCACATGGGCCGCCAGGTGAATCACAATATCCTGTCCCTGGACCGCTTGCTGGCAATAGGCCAGTTGGCGCAGATCACAGTCGCGCGATCGCGGCACCGTCATGCGATCGGGATTAGCCCCAGCCGCCACCAATTGGGCCACTACCCGTTTTCCCAGGAAGCCCGCCCCCCCGGTTACCAGAATATTTTTGTCACTTAAGTCTAGGGGGGGCATCGTACCACTCCTCACTCCTGCTTAGTTTAGGGCACCAAATGACTAGAATCGTGGCGGATAAAAGCTTGGTCAATCTCAGACGGCAGGCGATCGCCGTTAGGGGTAGGCAATCCCAAGGCAACCAAATCTGCATCTACCATCAGACGGACCAACTCCGGAAAGGTAACCGAGGGTTGCCAGCCCAGCTTTTCGCGGGCCTTGCTCGCATCGCCAATCAGCAACTCCACCTCCGTCGGGCGCAGATAGCGCTCATCAAACTCCACAAAATCTGACCAGTTAAGGTTGACATAACTAAAGGCCAGATCGAGAAACTCCCGCACCGAATGGGTTTCCCCCGTCGCAATCACATAATCATCTGGCTGATCCTGTTGCAACATTAACCACATGGCCTGCACGTAATCCTTGGCATAGCCCCAGTCGCGCTTTGCATCCAGATTACCCAGATACAACTTCTTCTGCATACCGTTAATGATCCGAGCGATCGCCCGCGTAATCTTCCGCGTCACAAACGTCTCGCCCCGGCGGGGACCCTCGTGGTTAAAGAGAATGCCATTACAGGCAAACAGGCCATAGGCTTCTCGGTAGTTAATCGTTTGCCAGTGGGCATAGACCTTGGCACAGGCATAGGGACTGCGGGGATAGAAGGGTGTTGTCTCCTTTTGGGGAATCTCCTGCACCAGCCCAAACATTTCCGAGGACCCCGCCTGGTAAAATCTCACCCCAATGCCCGTCCGCTGCTGATAATCGCGAATGGCCTCCAACAACCGTAGCGTCCCCATTCCCACCGTATCAACCGTATACTCCGGCGCATCAAAACTAACCCGCACATGGGATTGGGCACCCAGATTATAGATTTCCGTCGGTTGAACCTGCTCCAACAACCGCCGCAGGGTCGTGCCGTCGGTCAAATCGCCGTAGTGCAGAAAGAAACGCGCCTCGACCCGGTGGGGATCAATGTACAGGTGATCCACACGATCGGTATTAAACGTCGAGGTCCGGCGCATAATGCCGTGCACCTCATAGCCTTTCTCCAACAGTAATTCACTGAGGTAGGAGCCATCCTGGCCCGTAACCCCGGTGATGAGGGCACGTTTTGGGTCTGCCATAATTGTCTAATTGTCCGTTACCTGACGATCGTCTGTGTGATTCCTCCCCCCGACACTGGCGGCAGGCCCCAGACATTCAGAATTCAGGATGCCCATATTCCCTTAATCTTGCGTCATCCGACACCCAAAAATACCCCCATCGGAATAGACCGGGGAGCTAAGTACCCTTCCCAAGCTCAAGCTGAGCAACCCCAGCAGCCTGGGGCAGTGACGCGCCCAATCGACCATCGTATGAACCGATCGACGATGGGAGTTAGGAAGATCGGGCCACGATCGCGATAGCTTCGTGACGCCAAAGGCGGATCGCAACCCCGGCCTCCGTTAGTAGGCCCCGTTGTTTTTGGGGAACACCACCACCCCGATCGTCTTGAGCACAATCCAGAAATCCGTCCAGAGATTGTGACAATCGACGTAGTAGGTATCAATCTGAACGCGACGGGGATAGGGAATATCATTCCGTCCAGAGACCTGCCACAAGCCCGTAATCCCCGGTTTGATGGTCAATACCTTATGGATATGGTGCTCGTACTTATACAGTTCCTCCGGGACTAGGGGCCGAGGGCCGACCACGCTCATATCCCCCATCAGGACATTCCAGAACTGGGGAAACTCATCCAGGCTGGTCAGACGCAAAAATCGACCGATCCAGGTGATCCGGGGGTCGTGCTTGAGTTTGAAATTATCTTCAAATTCCTGCCTGACGTTGGGTGACGTTTCCAACATTTCCAAAAGAACCTCATCCGCATTCTCGACCATTGTGCGGAACTTGAGGCAACCAAAGGGCCGGTGATTTTGTCCAATCCGGGTTTGGACATAGAAGATGGGTCCTGGCGAACTCAGCGCAATCAGGAGCGCGAGCAGGAGGTACAGGGGCGAGAAGAGAATCAGGACCGCTAGCGAGAAGAGGATGTCGAACACTCGTTTGGAAAACTCCCGGTCCAGGCTCCGAAATAGTCCCCTTCGTCTACCTCGGACGGCGAGGGGCTGAAACCCCCGCTTGACTAGTGTACGAACTAACTTGCCGGAGAGGAGTTGGCTTTCGGCAGTCATTTTACTCCTTACAACAATCCACACCACACACAGTCATCATCATAAAGCCAGATCCCCCTGATCCGGTGCGCTAAGTCGTAAAATTAAGCATTGAGACCCTAACCTGGGGTAAAAATGGCCGCGATCGCGCCCAAAACTGTGGCCTAGGACACGATTGTCCCAGTGTGATCGGTTAGCTGTGTGGGAGGGGGGGGGTAGGAATTGCCAGGGGCCAGCGAGGGGGAGGCTGGGGGCGTAAACGGTGCCCCGCGATCGTGGGCTTCGATGCAACGGGCTAAAAAGCGACGATAGTGTTCGGCAAAGACTTGTGGGCTAAAGCGCTCGGCTTGCCGCCGAATGGCCTCTGGGCTGAATTTGGGCTGGTACTGCTCAAACGCTTCCACAGCGGCGACTAGGGCACTGGCCGTTTGGGGGGTAAAGAGGATGCCGGTTCCCCCTAATGGATCATCCCGAAGATCGCGGACCGTTTCCCCCACTCCCCCCCTAGCGTAGCCAATCACGGGGGTGCCGCAGGCTTGGGCCTCAACCGGGGCAATGCCAAAATCTTCACAGGCGGCATAGACAAAGGCTTTCGCTTGGGCCATGTACTGTTCCACGATCGCATTGGGCTGGGCACCCAGGAATTGAATATTCGGACGGGCCAGCCGTTGCAGTCGCGGTAGATCGGGACCGTCGCCAATCACAATCAGGGGGCGATCGAGTTGGTTAAAGGCTTGGACGATGAGATCCCCATGCTTGTAGGGCACCAGGCGGGAAACGGTGAGGTAAAAATCCTGCTTCTCCGGCTGGAGTGGGAAGCGATCGAGGTTCACTGGGGGATAGATCACCTCGGCGGGACGGCGGTAACAGCGCCAGATGCGGCGGGCCGTATGGTGCGAGTTGGCAATGAAGTAATCAACCCGATTCGCGGAAATCACATCCCACTGGCGCAGGTGGTGCAAGAGATAGCGCGTGAACCAACCTGTCATCCCGCGACCAGCCCGACTGCCTTGGAGATAGTCGAAGGTCAGGTCCCAGGCATAGCGCATGGGGGTATGGCAGTAGCACACATGGAGTTGGTGGGGGGAGGTTAAAACGCCCTTCGCAACCGCATGGGAGGAGGACAGCAGGACATCGTAGTGCCGCAGATCCAGTTGCTCGATCGCCAGGGGCAGCAGGGGCAAATATTTCTGGACCCCCTTACGGGCTTGGGGGAAGTGTTGCAGGAACGTGGTGCCGATCGCTCGTTGGTAGAGATAGCTGTCGGGGTTGGTGGACTCAAAGTCGATCAGGGCATAAAGATCGGCCTCAACGAGGTCTAAAATTGCCTGCACGACCAGTTCGGACCCACCCGTGGCTTGGGGGGTCAACCATTCATGAATCAGGGCGTAGGATTTTTTGGCTGTCACCCGTTTCTCCCGGAACCAACCGTTCGCCTGGGGCGGGTTGAGCGGGACCCTGATTGTCCCAGAAAGCCGTTGGCAAAACCCGCCCCTACAATTTACCAATCAATTTACCAATCAATCGACTCATCAGCATTCTGGCATTCTGAATCTGGGCATTCCAAATCCTGGCATACTGGGGGGAGAAATTTTGGCGGAGGTTGAGGGGTTGCCGTGGGCATGAAGGTGACGGAACAGCAGATCGAGGTGGGGATGTTGCAGTGGTTCTATCGGGAGGGTCTCCCGGCGCAGGAACCGGAACGCCCCCCGGTGGTGCTGCTACATGGTATTCCTTCCCAAAGCTATAGCTGGCGAGATGTGTTGCCCGTCCTGGCGGCACAGGGAATGCGGGCGATCGCGCCGGACTGGATCGGCTCTGGCTTCTCTAGCAAACCGGAACCCCGCGAGTTTGGTGGCTATACCCCCGAAGCCTATCTCAAGGCATTCGCCGATTTTGTCGATGCCCTAGCCTTGGAACGCTTTTCCCTCGTCGTCCAGGGATTTCTTGGCTCGGTGGGGTTGCAATATGCCCTGCGGCACCGCGATCGCATCGATCGGATTGCTATTTTTAACGCCCCGATTACCACTGCTGTGCGGCTACCCTGGCAGCTCAAGCAATTGGGCCTTCCCTTTGTGGGGGATATGCTCACCCAAGATCCCCTAATGATCGATCGCACCCTGGAAGGGGGCGGTTTCTATCGGGTGCCCGATGAAGCCCTGGATGTGTATCGGCGACCCTACCTGAAAACCTCCGCCGTGGGCCGTGCCCTGCTGGCAACGGTGCGTAACCTGCAACTGCCGACGGCGATCGCAGAAATTGAAACTGGCTTTCAGACCTGGAAGCAGCCGATCCTCATTGGCTGGGGCGTGGAAGATCCCTGGTTACCGGTGAGCATCGCAGAACAGTTCGCGATCGCGGTGCCCCAGGCAGAAGTGGTTAAACTGGAGCAAGTGGGGCATTATCCCCAAGAGGACTGGCACGAAAAGGTGAGTCAGGCACTCATTCCCTTTCTGCGCCGTCAGTCAGTTTAGTTGTAGGGGCGGGTTACACCAACGGCTTTCTGGGACAATCATAATCCCGATCAACCCGCCCAAAGTTTAATTGTAGGGGCGGGTTACGCCAACGGCTTTCTGGGACAATCATAATCCCGATCAACCCGCCCAAAGTTTAATTGTAGGGGCGGGTTACACCAACGGCTTTCTGGGACAATCATAATCCCGATAAACCCGCCCAAAGTGTTCAGTGTTTCCTACCCTGAGTGTGCTGCATCCATGCTCCCCCTGTGTACAACCCCAACCTGCCCCACCCCCCTACATCCAGCCCAGAAATTACGGGTGCTGGGGCCAATTCTGCTGCTGATCCTGGGGTTCGCTGGCTTGGAATGGGCGATCGGGCACGTGAGCCATAGCTTGGCCCTCCAATCCGACTCGGGCCACATGCTGGCCGACGCGATCGCGATCCTGATCGCTCTAGGGGCCACGGGCATGACCCGACTAACCCGACAATCCCGCCGGACTTTATCCCCCCGCTGGGAATTGGGGGCGGCGATGATCAATGCGATCGGCTTGCTCTTGATGGCGGCGTTCATTGCCTGGGAAGCCTGCAAACATCTCTACAATCCCCCCCCCACCGTCATCAGTACTCCCATGTTGCTCACGGCCATTGTCGGTCTGCTGATCAACGGCTTGGGGATGTGGCGGCTGCACCAGGGCAGCCAGCAGGATTTGAACCTGTGCGGAGTTTTTTTACACAGCCTAGCGGATTTAGCCAGTTCGATCGGCGTGATTGTCGCCGCGATCGCCATTACCCTGCTGGACTGGATTTGGTTAGATGGGGTGATTAGCTTAGCCATTGCCGGGTTGATTGGCGGGAGCGGCCTGTGGCTGCTGGGACGCAGTTGGGCACACTGGCAGCAGCCCCCTGTCGCCTCGCTGCCCCCCTTGGCCACCGCCTTGCCCGCCTGGGGTTGGCAGGAGGTGGGTAAAACAGACTTGGCCACCCTGATCCAGCGATCCTCGGCCCCCTGAGGTCTCCCCACGCCGCCAGGACGCATCCGTATGAACATCGGGCTTTCCTTAAAATTACTGGCGTTAACCCTGGGAACAGTAGAGCAAAATGGTATAACTCTGTTAGGCTTCTAGTGAGTCTGCTATACCCTTGGCCAAATTACACGCGGGGAAATTCCCCCGTTGTTGCGTTGGAGTGACCGTGATCGCAGTCTATCCCGGCAGCTTTGATCCCATTACCCTGGGGCACCTCGATATTATCGAGCGCGGCTGTAAGCTGTTTGAAACGGTCATTGTTGCGGTCCTACGCAATCCCAACAAAACCCCAATGTTCACGGTGCAGGAGCGCATGGACCAAATTCGCCGATCGACCACCCATTTACCCAACTTGGTCGTCGATAGTTTTGGCGGCCTAACGGTGAATTATGTGCGCGCTCGGAATGCGCAGGTGATTTTGCGAGGATTGCGGGTATTATCAGACTTTGAACTAGAACTACAGATGGCCCACACCAACAAAACGTTGGCTGATCAGGTTGAAACGGTCTTCCTGGCAACTTCAACGGAACATAGCTTTCTGAGCAGTAGTGTTGTCAAGGAAGTCGCCCGGTTTGACGGCTCCATCGATCATCTCGTCCCTAAACACGTCGCTCTGGATGTTTACCACCGATGCTGCGCCAAGACTCCTCTCGGACCGACTCCGATCGTAACGGATCAGGCTATGCCAGCAGGCCCGCCACAACGGCAGGGGGGAATAATGTAGATATTCAGAGAGAACTCAATCGCTTAGAGGAGCTGATCCTCGATAGTACCCGTATCCCCCTGACCCGGTGGACCCTCATTGACGAGGAGCAATTTCTGGAACAACTGGACCTCGTGCGTCTGAGCTTGCCCGCTGCGTTTCGCGAGGCCCAGGAAATCGTCCAACAACGGGAGGATATCCTGCTGGAAACAGAACAGTATGCCCGTTCGATCATTGAAGCGGCGGAACAACGGGCCGCGCAAATTAAGGATGACCTAGGCATTATCCAGCAGGCGGAAATGGAAGCTCGCCAGATCTGGCAACAGGTGCAGCAGGAATGTGAAGCAGCGCGGGAACAAACGATCCAGGAAATTGAGCAAATGCGGCGACAGGCCCAGCAAGAATTGGGTGAAGTGCAACGCCGGACCCTAATGGAATGTGAATCCCTGGAGCAGGGGGCTGATGAATATGCCGATCGTGTGTTGAATTCGATCGAGCAACAACTGAATGAGATGATGCGCGTCATCCGCAACGGTCGCCATCAGCTACAGCGGGAACTGCCCCCTTCCCATACGGCAGAACTCAGTGGGGGTCAACCGCGATCGGCGATCCGACCAGCGGAGGGCCGGGGCAACACCGCCCCATCTCGCCCCTAGGCAGGGGTGAAACGGCTGGCTAGAGAATATTCTCCCCCTCATCCCCTAAGCCCTTCTCCCACCAGGGGCGGCGAATCAGCCGCCGTCATCCGATCTCAAAGGCCCTCGCCCGCTCTGGGAGTGGGATTTAGGGAGAGGGTCAAAAACCTTGGCGGGACATTGGCGGGACATTTGTATCGCGTAGGCCATCTATAGACATCAATTATAGAAACACTACAAAGTTTGACAGCTTCTGGTGTGCCTACAGTAGGATGGGGCTGTAGCGGTTTGACCGGACGCTTGTTCGCCCTGAGATCACAGCAAACTGGAATCGAATGCCATGTCCCTGAATCTAAGTTTGGTTTGGCTATTGGTGGGGTCTGTCCTGTGTTTAGCAGAACTGTTTCTGCCCTCAGCCTTTATCGAATTTACCTTGGGGGTGAGTGCCCTACTGGTGGCGATCGTTGCCCTGTGGGTCCCGTACTTCACAGTCCAATTTGCCGTTTGGATTGCTCTATCCGGGGTGCTGCTGGTCCTGTCCCGCCGCCTTGTCCCCGATCGCAAAGCCGCCCTGAACATCGAGGGTGAACGCGAAGCCGAAACCCTCACGGAAATTCCCGCCGGTGAGGCCGGACGGGTGTTGTATGAAGGGAATTCCTGGCGAGCCTGCTGTGAAGACGAAGCGCTCACCATCCCAGCCCAACAAAAGGTCTATGTGGTTGGGCGCAAAGGGACAACGCTGATTGTGATGCCCCAATCCGTGCTCAAAAGTTCAGCGCCGTAAGGGGGACAACCGGTCTGCCCTGTGTTGAGCGGGTAGCTAACTGGGCTAACCGTGATTTTTGACCCAATCACTTGAGGAGACAGTCCTGATGGGAGGATTTATTTTTTTGGTATTTCTCATCTTTGGCGGCTCAGCCATTGTTGGCTCCGTCAAGGTGGTCAGCCAGAGTGATGAAGCCCTAGTCGAAAGTCTAGGTCGCTATAAAACGAAGCTGAAACCCGGCTTAAATTTCGTCACCCCCTTTATCGATAAGGTGGTCTACAAGGAAACCATCCGCGAAAAGGTGCTGGATGTACCCAAACAGAATTGTATTACCCGTGACAATGTGTCGATCTCCGTGGATGCCGTCGTCTACTGGCGCATTATCGACATGGAGAAAGCCTTCTACCGGGTGGAAAACCTGGTGCAGGCGATGCAAAACCTGGTGCTGACCCAAATTCGCGCCGAGATGGGCAAGCTGGAACTGGATGAAACCTTTACCGCACGGCAACAGGTGAATGAAACCCTCCTGCGGGAGCTAGATACCTCCACCGATCCCTGGGGGGTCAAGGTAACGCGGGTTGAGTTGCGCGATATCACCCCCTCCCGGGCCGTGCAAGATTCAATGGAACTGCAAATGGCGGCTGAACGGCGTAAGCGGGCTGCTATCCTCACCTCGGAAGGGGAACGGGATGCGGCCATCAACACGGCACGGGGGGAAGCGGAAGCCCGGGTGCTGGATGCGGAGGCGCGGCAAAAGGCGACGGTGCTCGAAGCGGAGGCCGAACAGAAGGCAATGGTGCTGCGTGCCCAAGCGGAGCGGCAGGAGCAAGTTCTCCGTGCCCAGGGAACCTCGGAAGCGATGCAGTTGATTACCCGCACCCTAGAGGCAAACCCCAAGAGCCATGAAGCACTCCAGTTCTTACTGGCCCAGCAATACCTGCAAATGGGCCTCAAGATCGGCAGTAGCGACAGCAGTAAGGTCATGTTTATGGACCCCCACAGCATCCCCGCGACGATCGAAGGCATGAAGGCCGTGATCAGTGGCAACAACAGCGACGATCTCCCCCCGATCGCCCGTTAAATCAACCGAGGGCATCCCGCCGATAGCCCAGTCAGTTCGTAGCGGTGGCTTTAGGGGCACTACCCGCCGTTGGGCAACTGCTGCAATCGCAGCGAAAGGGCGTTAAGGGGTGGCTTGGGCTTGGCAGCGATCGCAGAGGCCGAAGAACTCCAGGGTGTGGTAGAAAATCTTGAACCGGTGCGATCGCGTCAGTTGGGCCTCCAGTTGATGCACCGGGCATTCTTCGATCGGGATCGAATTGCCACATTGCAGACAGGTGAGGTGGTGACGATCGGCATGAATGAGGCTATAGGCCGCTTCGCCATTGGCCAGGGCACGCACCTGCACCGCGCCTTCCAACTTGAGGGCATCCAGCGCCCGATAGATTGTGGCCAGTCCCAATTCCTGTTGGCGTCGGTGCAGTTCCACATAGATCTCCTGGGCAGAGAGACTCTGCTGGGCCTGCTTCAGCAAGGTCAGAATCCGTTCTTGACTGCGGGTACGTCTGGCTTTCATCAACGCTTGGGTGGCAATTCCCCTCAATCTTAGCCTAGCCCGGTCGAACTGCGGTGCCCCCCGGCAACCCCACCACTTCCCCGTTTCCTGGGATCACGGTGGCGATTGTCGACGCCTCTAGCTGCTGTTGCTGGAAGAACTGGATCGTTTGCTCGGCCTGTTGCGGGGGCACTATGACCGCAAACCCAATGCCCATATTAAACGTGTCAAACATGGCCTGTGGTGGGACATCCCCAGTGTGCGCAATCCACTCGAAAATGGGGGGGGGTGGCCAAGACGAGGTAATCTGTAGGGCTTGGTGGGGACCCAGGCAGCGGGGGAGATTTTCCGGTAGCCCGCCCCCCGTAATGTGGGCCATTGCGTGGATGTCGAGACCCGATCGCCGTGCCGCTAACACCGGTTGCACATAGATCCGCGTGGGGGTTAACAAGACCTCCCCCAGGGTCGCTCCCCCCAGTTCCGGCGGACAGGTTTGCAACGCCTCGGCCAGCGGTTCCCCTAGAATTTTGCGTACCAAGCTGAACCCATTGCTATGGACCCCTTGACTGGCCAGACCAATGACCACATCCCCCACCTGCACCTGGGAGCCATCCAGAATGTGGGATTTTTCTACAATACCCACACAGAATCCAGCCAGATCGTACTCCCCCGCCGGGTAGAAACCGGGCATCTCCGCCGTTTCCCCACCGATCAGCGCACACCCCGCCTGCTGACAGCCCTGGGCAATGCCAGTTACCACCTGGGCCAACTGTTCCGGCAGCAAGTGGCCCGTGGCCAGATAGTCCAGGAAAAACAGGGGTTCAGCCCCCGCCGTGAGGACATCGTTGACGCACATGGCGACCAGATCAATGCCGATCGTGTCGTGGCGATTGCAGGCATGGGCCAGTTTTAACTTGGTGCCCACCCCATCGGTTCCCGAGACCAGGACCGGTTCGCGATATCCCGTGGGCAGTTGAAACAGACCGCTAAAGCCCCCCAGACCACCGAGAACTTCCGGGCGGTAGGTAGCCGTAACCGCCGAGCGAATGCGATCGACAAAAGCCCGTCCCGCAACAACATCCACACCCGCATCACGATAATCCATAGGGCTAACCCGTTTGCTCAAAATCGCTAATGGACCAACAGACGACGGACCAACAGACGATGGACCAACCGGAAAATGGCTACCCTCGCCGTAATCCCCCCGTGACCATCCGTTTGCCAACGCCTCCTGAGTGTCGCATAAGTCCGGCCATCCACCCAATACAGTGACAAGATCCCTAGTCGATCCCTGGCCTACTCAGTTTCTAGGGCGTGTACGACTATCTGTCAGCTATCTGTCAGCTATCTGTCAGTCCTAAACTTGAGAGTCACAGATAAATCCTACGATCCTTCGACCGAAGTGCTGAGGATGACTGGGAAAAATCCGTTTCTCCGAGGGAGAGGCGACGCGAACGGGCTGAGCCAGTCGAAGCTTTAATCTTAAACTTGATAGACCACTAGAGCCTGTACGCATGGCGGGTGGTGGGTGTATTGGGGGGTATCGGGTGTGGTGTTACCCACCGCACTAGCACGATCGCGATCACCCGTGTCGCCGCCTAACCCTGCGAGAATGGAGAGCATCGGACCATGATCCCGGCATCGGCTCTCTGAAATGACGAATGACTAAAGATTGGCTGATTAGGACAGACTTGTGCATTATCAAACTTGGTTCTTCACCGTCGCAACCGCCCTCCTTCTGACTACTGCCCAAATCCAGGGGGCTAGCCCCCAGTCGGTGCCCGTGCGGGTCGATCGCTGGCTGTTACTGAAAAATTTATCGGGACGGGTGACGTTTAACCAGGGCAGTCAAATCCGTCCGGCCCGTCCAGGCGATCGCCTGCAAAATGTCGGGGATGGGATTACCACTGAGGGGGGGGCTGCGGCAACCTTGGAGGTGGATACCGGCATTGGTTTTGTCAACGTGGCGGAGAAGACGGAAGTGCGGGTGCAGTCGCTGGCAATGGCCCCCGATAATGGCCGGATCACTCGCTTGCTGGTGCCCAGGGGGCAAGTGCGCTTGCAGTTGCGGCGATTTACCCACCGGGGATCAGAATTGGAAATCCGCACCCCCGCCGGCATTAGTGGGGTGCGGGGGACAGACTTTGGCCTTACGGTCCAACCCAACGGTAAAACCGGGATCGCGACCCAGAGCGGACGGGTTGAGACCACTGCCCAAGGCCAGAGCGTCAGCGTGGCGGCAGGCTTCCAGAATTTGATTGTGCCAGGGGAAGCGCCCACACCGCCCGTTCCCCTGCGTAACGACACCCGCTTGCGCTATCAGATTGATCGCCGCATGGTCAACAATGTGCGCCGCCAACGGTTGGTGGGTCAGGTTGATCCGGTTAATACTGTTTATGTGGAAGAGTTGCCGATCAACATCGATCGCACAGGTCGGTTTGTGGTAGACTTGCCTGTCGCCTCACGCCTGCGAATTCGCGTTACAGTCATTACACCCCTCGGTAAGAAGCAAGTCCATGAAGTGGTGGTTATCTGAGTGTGGGTGGCGATTATTACCCGGCAGTTTAGCTGCACTCATCATGGCTGTCCTCCTCCAGGTTTCAGCCTTGGAGCCGCTGGAGCAAATCGCCTATCGCACGCGCTTTCAGGTGCGAGGGGAATGCGGTTGGGACGATCGCGTTGTGTTAATTGCGATCGACGATAGCAGCCTCAAGCAATTGGGTCGTTTTCCTTGGCCGCGTCAGTATTATGCCCATCTCCTTGAGATTTTGGCGGCGGCGGAACCCAGTGCCATTGCGATCAACCTGCTCTGGTCCGAACCCAGCCCCCATGATCCACAACTGGCCGCAGCCATGCTGGCCCAGGGGCGGGTGATCCTGGCCCAGGCCCGTGATTTCATGGGCAATCCCCTACCCCCCGTCCCGGAACTCCGTGAAGCCGCGATCGCCGTTGGCCACATTATGCAGTCCGTCGATAGCGATGGCATCGCTCGGACAATTGCTGCTGAGGTGGATGGCTACTCGGCCCTGGGTATTGTCAGTGCCCAAGTCCATGCCCTGACCCAGGAGACGATCGCCCAACCGCCCGTTGCCCTTAACCTCTGGATCAACTGGCCCGGTGCGGCCCACAGCCTCCAACACTACTCATTTGTAGATGTGATCGAGGGACGGGTTCCCCTCTCGGTCTTTCACGACAAGATTGTGTTGTTGGGTGTCACAGCCACTGGGATTGATCCCCTCGCCACCCCCTTTGATCAATCGCCGCCGGCAAGTAGTGTTTATATTCATGCCGCCGTCATTGATAATCTGTTGAACCAACGGTTTTTGGTGCCGCTCCCGGAGCCAGGGCTAGTTTGGCTGCTGCTGCTCTTGGGGGGACCTGGCTTAGGCTGGGTGATGAGCTATCGGCATACGCGCCACCAACTCCTAATTTTGGGTGGCCTTGTGGTGATCTGGTGTGGCCTGGACATGCTTCTGTTCCAGGTTGCGATGCTATTACCGATCGCCTATCCCATCATTCTGTTTAGCACCACCGGGTTAGCTGTTGCTGTCATCGAGCGCCTGCGAGAAAATTATTTACTGAAAGCCCAGATCGAGCAACTCTGGGCTGCCTACCATCAAGACCTAGTGATTCGTCCGGCGGATGCCACCCCGATCGTGCCTACCCCGATCGTGCCCCTTGGTTCGGGGATTGAAGCTCCCCGCCTCTCGATCCTCCCGTCCCGCTCAACCCCAGCCCGCTCTCGCCTACGCATTGCCCAATTAACCGCCCTGGCGGAACAATTTGGGCGATCGCAATCGACCCAAGCCGCGATCGCCCGTAATTTGTCGATCGGCTTACTCGCTGCTGACTTAGATGGCCACATCTGGTTTTGTAATCCCCAAGCCAGTCGTTGGTTGCAGGCCGAGGTGGGTCAAAATCTTAGCGAGCTTCTTGTGCCCTGCTGGCTCAGCCAATCCCAGTGGCAAGCGGCTGTCCAACACCTCACCCTGACCAGTTCCGTCATTACCCGTGAACTCAAACAGGGCAACAATTGGTTTGAGATGATCCTCGAACCGCTGGTTTACCACCTGATGCTCCCCCGCAACCTGACTCCTGCTCCCAATGGTTTGCTGTTATTGCTAGAGGATATTAATCACCGCAAGCAAATTGAAGCCGACTTACAACAAGCAAAGGAGGCCGCAGAGGCCGCCAGTCGGGCCAAGGGTGAATTCCTCGCGAACATGAGCCATGAGCTACGCACCCCCCTCAACATTATTTTGGGCTTTGTGCAACTGATGCGGCGGGATACCACCATGACACCGGAAAATACCCGCTACATCAATATTATCAACCGCAGTGGCCAGGATCTTTTGAACTTAATCAATGAAGTCTTGGAGATGTCTAAGCTGGAAGCGGGAGAACTGCGCTTAAATGAGCACATATTTGATCTATATGAACTGCTCAATAACTTACAAGAAATGTTGCAAGTTAAGGTTGAATCCAAACAAATAACCCTTAGCTTTGATTGCCATGAGCAGGTGCCTCGCTATATTAAAACCGATGAACATAAGTTACGCCAAGTCCTCCTCAATCTCCTGGGTAATGCGATTAAATTCACAGAGAAGGGGAGCATTACTTGTCGAATTTTTCCCGTCAACCCATTGCAGGATGACCGCAATGCTAATCGTATCCAGCAACTTCAGTTCGAGGTTGAGGATACCGGTCCCGGCATTGCAGCGGCAGAAATTCACAAACTCTTTCAACCCTTTTCCCAAACTCAAACGGGGGAAGCCTCCCACGAAGGGACTGGCTTGGGATTGGCGATCAGTCGCCGTTTAGTGAGTCTCATGGGTGGCAACATTGCCGTCACCAGTACCGTGGGCCAGGGCAGCACCTTTCGTTTCACCCTGCCCATCCAACCGATCGATCTACCGGTCCTGCAACCCCTCGCCTCTGACTGTACCCCCTGTGATCTCGCCCTCATGGCAACTAGCTATCGGATTCTGGTTGTTGATGATAGCTGGGACAATCGCCATGCCCTTGAACAAATCCTAGAACAAGTGGGCTTCACAGTACGCACCGCTAAAACGAGTGCCGAAGGGTTTTCCTTGTGGCAGCATTGGTGTCCGCATCTGGTGTTCATTGATATTCAGATGTCTGTCATTGATGGTTATGAGCTAATCCATAAAGTTCGGACACAGGAGCATCTTATGCGTTCTAGCCTTGGCATCAATGCCGATGCCGTGCTCCCTCTGAATACGTCCCCAGATATGACGGCTCACGCTCATTCTTTAACCATTCTGATCGCCACTTCAGCCAATGTCTTTACGGGGACGCATGGGGCTATTTTAGCTGCCGGTTTTAATGATTTTCTGCAAAGCCCGATCGCAAAGGATGAGTTATTGAATAAAATCGCTCGCTACCTGCCGATCGCCGATCGCGACAGTACCCTCAAACGCTTGCCACAACCCCGATCGCTCAAGCCACCCCCGGTTTTTGCTGATCCACGGGTTGTGCCCTCCACCGCCGCCCCAGTCTCTTGGCCTGCGCAGGCAGATCTCGTTCAGGCCCTTCGCACCCTGCCGCCCGACTGGCTAGAGCAACTGGCCCAGGCAGCGATTCGGGGATCGGACGATCGTATTACCCAACTGTTGCAAGAACTATCCCCCTCCCAGACAGCGCTCTACACCTGTTTATCCAACTGGAGTAATAATTTTCAGTTTGATCAAATTATCCGCCTACTTCAGCACCTCCGTCCCTAGTGCGCCGTCATCGCGACTTGTGGGGGGTGGGCAACGTCTACCGTGCTGTTATATGATGGAGATTGTGTCTTTTGAAGGAAACAACCGGGTCTCATGGCTAAGAAATCGATGATCGAGCGGGAGCGCAAGCGTCAACGCCTGGTCGAACAGTACGCCGACAAGCGAGCGGAACTGAAACAACAATTCATGGAAGCCACCAACCAACAGGAAAAGATGGCGCTCCACCGTAAACTGCAACAACTGCCTCGGAACAGCTCACCGACCCGGTTGCGCAATCGCTGCTGGCTGACCGGACGCCCCCGTGGTTACTACCGTGACTTCGGTCTATCGCGCCATGTGATTCGGGAAATGGCCCACCAAGGATTATTGCCTGGGGTGGTGAAATCTAGCTGGTAAAGGGGTTCCCTGGGTAGCATAGCCGGGTTTCCGAACGGTCTTGGGCCGGTTGTCCCTCCCTGCGCTCGTTGAAAAGGCTATACTATAGTTGTAGAGATACACGGGGCTGTAACGGTTTCGACGTGGTGGCGAACACTGTTCCGTGATTCAGGCCGAGAGTGAGTCGCCTCTCGTAAATCCAAGGCTCAAAAAAAAGTAGATGCGAACAACATCGTTCCTTTTGCTCGTAAGGCAGTTGCTGTTGCCTAATTATCCCTAACAAGGTGCGAGCGTCTGTAGTCTGACTCCGTTAAGGGCTATGGACCAACCCCAACGGATGCTCTAAGAGGGTGCCTCTGGTCGCCCCTTAGCTAAGACTCACCAGAGTCCCTGGCTGTCTAGGGTTACATCGATAGTTCCCGCACTGAGGGTCAGAAGTGCTAAGCCTGTGAACGATCGGAAGGTTAATACCCATTGCGGACGGCAGTTCGATTCTGCCCAGCTCCATTAGGCTAACTCGTGATAAAGCGCCCAGATCGCCATTGGTCGCAGATAATGGCAGGCGCGGAAAGTCCGGTGGGCTGTAATCGCCTCTGGTGTTCGGAATTGGAGACCCCCGGTATAGATTTGGTGGACCACGGCTTGGGCGATCGCGAGGGCTTCTGATTCCATCCCCATCTGGGCCAAAAACGCCGCTAGCCCAAAGTTAATCCCGGTCCACACCTCTAGGGGATGGGTTGCCTTGGGATTTTCCGGGGAGCCATCGGGACGCACGCCATTGGCAGCACCGATCGGTACGCCGATCGGTTCATCCTGCCGCTGGAGGTATTGATTGAATTTAACAAAGCAGGCATCGTAGACGGTTTGCAGAGCCGATCGCGCACAGTCCTCCGGCACAATATCTGGCAAGCGCAACAGGCGGGCAAAGTATTGGCCACACAGTTGATCGGCCATGACCACATCGGAGCTACTGCCACTATCCAGTTGGTAATAGTGACCGTTCCAAAGCGTAGTGTGATAGAGGGGTTTGGCCTGGGTGAGCCAGGTTTGAAATTGGGCGATCGGTTCAGTGACATTCAGGCTGGGGTCGGTGATCTGGAGGATTTGCCCGATCGTGATCGCGGCCTCTAGCGCGGCTAACCACAAGCCGCCACAGTAGGCACTGATGCCCTGTAGCCGCCAATCATCAAAGGTTTGATCGGGGGCACCGGAATTTTCGGGAATCCCGTCGTTGTCCAGATCGAACTGTTTGAGATAGGTCAATGCGGTGACGATCGCGGGCCAGCAGTCGGCCAAGAAGGGCTGATCGGTCCCCCCCGTAAACTGGTAGGCGCGATAGACCTGAAGGACAAAATCACTGGCTAGGTCCTTCCACAGGTTGCAATCCTGATAGCAGGTGTAGTTCGTTTGCTCCCAGGGGTGTTCATTAGGGGCACCAAGATCGTGGGGAGTGGCATTCGCCGCCTTGCGGACGGCCTTCTGGCTGGGGGCACCGATCGTCAAGTAGTAGCCAATCAGGCGCAGTCGGGTATCGGCCTGGGGAATCGCCCGGGCAAAGGCGCGTAGGACCGCTTTCTCCAGGTCCGGCCACAGCATCAGCAGGGCAAAGCCGCCATAGAGCCGCACATCCAGGCTTTCATACCAGCGGTAATCCAGACATTCCAACACCGCAAATTGACCGATTGGGTCCCGGTCAGCCGCCGCAGACCAGAGCGTCCCTCCACTTGTCAGGTCGTAAAGTTCGTTAAACAGGGCCATCTTGAGCCAGTCGGGCAGATGGGGTTGGGTCAGGATGGACTGCTGCCAGGTGTGGATCTGGGTTTGCCAGGTCGGGTAGTGTTGCAACGCGGTTTGGGCGATCGCGGCGGCTTGGTTCCCTTCCCGGCCAAAAAAATCCGTATAGCGACGGTAGTAGTTCACGCCTTGGGCAAATTCCGTCACGGGAAAATCCCAACTTACTACAAACGGAAGCTGGCGGGTTTCCCCCGGTTGCAGCGTCAGACGCACGGCGATCGCCCCAGCGACTTGTTCATCCCCCGTTGCGGGAGTCGGATCGTGATGATTGGCGAGGGAGCCATCTTTCGCAAACGTCTGCCAAATGTCCGCCCCATCTCCGATCGGATTCCAACGGGTGTGGTAGAAACCTTGATCTTTGGGCATCAGGGGTGTGGCGATCGCCCATTGGCCTTCGCCTTCTTGGGGAGGGCGATGGGCTGGGGTGGGCGGGTTTAGGGCGGTTGCGGGTGGAGCCATGTCCGCGATCGGTGAACCCGCCCCTACGGTCTTTGGGTCTAGCTGGGTGCCGGGGTAGCTTTGGGGTTCCCCCTCCCGCCCCATCACCAAACCCAAAGTATTCCCTGAAGCTAGCAATTGGGTGGTATTGCCCGCACTCTCCCCCCAGCGGGATTGATAGTCATACACCGGACTGCCATCATCCCGAATAATCACCTCTGGCGAAGGACGGGCATTGGTGAACCAGCCCACCGTATGGTGCCAAGTCAGCATCAAGCTCAGCGTGATGGGTTGATCCGTGGGATTGGTCAGGGTCCACAGGAACACCGCAACGGGGTAGCTGCTCTCCTGGTAGTTATCGGGCCAAATCGGGGAAAACTGTTCGCACGTCAGTGTTGTCTGCAACACCCCCTCATAAACAAACCAACTGCGGGGATAGAGGGCGTGGTAGGTCCCCGTAGTTGTTGCCAAGTCCGAAGCGGGATACCATTGCCAGGTCGCAAGGCTGCCATCAGTGGGGGCAGCGGTACTCAGGGCATAGGCTTGGCTGTGGTCACCGACCTGCTCAAAGATGCTGAATTGGCAAGCTGGTAGGGTCTGAAAAATATGTTCCCCGCCGTCGATGTGCCAGAGGTTAAATTCCCCACGCGGCGATCGCCCCATACATCCGGCCCCAAAACCGCCCAACGGCATCCCATGCCAAGGACCATCGTCCAGGTTACTGGCATAGCGAACCGTGTAGGGATGATCCCAGCCTAACCCCAGGGGTCGGCTCCAGGCACAGGTCGGGATCGGGGGGATCGGGGGCAGATCAGACATAGGGTATTGGTAACGACTCGATCCATTATCGGCTACTGTGTACGGGTCATCTGCTGGAGCGTGTGCAGGGCCGCAAGCCAATCCCGTAAGGCGGCTTCACTGATCGGGGCTGGGGCAGAGTCTAAGGGGGCCAGAAAGGTTTCTAGGACGGTTGTGGGATGTCCGGTTTGGTCCACCCAGGCTGCCATGAGTGTCGGGGTGGCGATCGGTCCCTGCCCTAGCCCCAAGGCTTGCTGAAGCCGCTGTTTTTCCGCCTGACCGATGCGATCGAGCACAAAGGCATGGCTACCGGCTTGGCGGAGCACCCCGGCTAGGGCCTCAATGTAGGCTTGGTTATTGTCCGCCTCTGGTTCCCTTAAGCGCACTATTGTCCCCAGTCGCCGGTTCCCTGCCCAGATCAGGCCGAGCAGCAGGACACCGCCCTGGATCGCCACCCAAAACCAGCCCGTTTGGCTTAGATAACTGATCCAATTGCCCCGTCCCTCCTGTATTTGCACTTCTGGGTCCCGGTAGCCGTGGATATATTCATTCACCCAAATCGGCTGTCCTGTCTGGGTGACTAACTGGGTGAGGAAGGGGAAATTGCCTGCGTCCTGTTGATAGGCATTGGCGGCGAGGTGGGGGGTGACGGCAAAAATGACTTGGCCTTTGCCTCGGGGCTGCTGCCAGACGATCGCCCCAAAGCGATCGCCCAGTAACACGGTCTCCGGGACAGGGGGAAGGGCCTGCGGTGGGAGGTGGCGGCGGCGGGTTTCGATCCGAACGAAGCCAGCGGGGGAGGCGTGGAGCGATCGAAAGCGGGCCGGGGTGACTGCCTGCTGAACCCCTAACACGATTAAGGTATTTCCTTGCTCAACCCAATCCGGCTCCTCACCGAACAACGCAATTGGGGTTGGACTGGGATTGATCCGCAACAGGGTGATCCCCTGGGAAGCCGTCAGGTGATCGAGTTGGGAAAAGGGTTTTTGCCAGCGTTGGATCGGGGTTCCTTGGCGTTGCAGCGCCGCATACCAAGCCCCGTAACCGTCGGGGGTACGGCCATAGGTGGAACCGGCCTGCTGGGGGCTACGGCTGGGGGCGACAAGCAGGATCAACAGGACGAGGAGGGTGATCGCGGCTATCCCCACAACCCAACCGCGCGGTTCAGGCGACCAAGTGATCCGTTTCATAACGAGTTCATAACGAGTTTATAACGAGACTAATGCCCGGTAGACCGGTTGGCAGCGTTGCCAAGTTTCGTCGGAAACCGCTAATCCCCCAAAGTGGGCCTGTTCGTGGGTGACAATCACAATCTGGTAGTTCGCCAATTGGGGATGGGCCTGGAGCAGTTGCAGATATTCGCGATCGGTCCGGCTGGCCAGTGGGGGGGCGATTTGGGTATCCGCCAAATGCTGGAGCAGGGCACGGTAGAGGGCATCACACGCCTCGCGGTAGCGTCCCTGTTGTTGATACTGGCGCGATCGCATCAGCCACGCCGGGACACTCAGGATCTCCATTGCCTCTAAACTATCAGCGGGGAGGGGAGCAGAGGCCGATCGCCGTTGCCATTGGCGGTAATATCGTCGAGCAACTTGTCCACTGAGTAACACCAGCCAGCCCAGCAGGGCACCCAGCACAAACCCCAGGATCGCTTGCTGCGCCCAGAGGGGCGGTATCCAGTTAGGCAACTCGACGGGATTGGCCTGGAGGGGTGCCCACTGAAGCTCAATCCATTCCCCGACCCATTGGCGGAATTGTTGCCACTGCCAACCCAGACTGGTCGTCGCAAAGGTACCCGCCGCCGTTTCCTGATTTCCCACCGCCGTTCCCGGATTTGCGGCAAGATGATCTGCAAGTAATTGCACCGTGAGGTTCACCATTGGATACGCGCCCCGACCCAGGACTTTCTTCCCCCCATACTGGCCTACGCTGGCGGCATCTGGCAATTCTGGGGCTGCTCTGGCTGGGGGCGGCGGGGTACGATCGCCTCTGGTTTGCTCTGGATCACAATGTTCCCGCGTGGGACCCGGCGGATTACCTCACAGGGGCGCTCAACTATTGGCAAGTTCTCCGCGATCCCCACTGGTTTGACCCGGAATGGTGGCGACAACTCTGGCTACTGTCGGGAAAGGTGCCCCCCTTCACCTACATTGCCACGACACCGTTTTTTAACCTGTTGGGCCGAGGTACGGAGCAAGCGACCCTGCTCAACTTAGCTGGAACCCTGTTGATCTTGGGATCGGTGTACGGTCTAGGGGTGTTGCTCTTTACCCCACGGGTAGGTCTCTGGGCTGCCGCCATCTGCCTGCTGTTGCCGGGACTCTATACCGTGCGCTTAGAATTTCTCACCGACTATCCCCTGGTCGCTATGGTCACGCTGAGTTTTTTCTGCCTAACGGGATGGCGGGTTAGTCAGGTCAGAATTCAAAATTCAAAATTCAAAAGGGCGGGTTTATCAATCGGAGTGGTGGGCGGTACGGATTTAGGCGCAACCCGCCCCTACGGTATGGCTTGGTTGTGGGCGATCGCGTTTGGGTTAGCTCTGGGGCTGGCGTTGCTGGTGAAGCAAACGGCGTTGTTTTTTTTGGTGGTGCCGATCGCAGTGGCCAAGATCGGGATTTTTCGGCGACGGGCTTGGGGGGAATTGGGGCAATTCCTGGTTGCGGGGATACTGAGCCTGCTGATTGCGTTTCCCTGGTATCGCACCAATTGGTTCACGATCCTCACGGCGGGGCAGCGGGCAACGGTGGGGGCAGCCATCATTGAGGGTGATCCCCCCCTGAATACCTGGGCGGCATGGACGTTTTATGGGGAGGTGCTGCCCTATCAGGTCTCTTGGGTATTGCTATTGGTGCCGATCGTGGGTTGCCTGCTGTGGGTGGGGAAGCGGGGGGGATGGGGGAAACCCACCCAGACATTCAGACACCCAGGCCCCCAGGAGTGGGTATCCTCGCGGTGGGTGCTGATATTCCTGGTGGGGGGGTATGTGCTGGCCTCGCTCAATATGAATAAGGATTCGCGCTATACGCTGGCCTATTTACCGGTACTCTCCCTGGGGTTGGCAGCGGGCTTACTGGCTTGGTCGGGACGGTGGGGCCAACGGGTGCGCGGGGGGACGATCGCCCTGGCGACGATCGCCTTGGTAGGCAATACCTTCCCGCTCCCAGGGCTGACGCCACTAGCGGCTTGGCTGAGTCCCTATGGGCGGCAAATGGTGTATCGCGGGGCACCGTGGCCCCATCCAGCCGTGATTAGCACGATGACCGATACGGCTCCGGGGGTGCGACTGACCCTGGGGGTACTCCCTTCGACGTTGGCAGTGAACCAGCACAATCTCAACTATTTTGGGGCCTTGCAGGATTTCCAGGTCTATGGGCGACAGGTGGGGGTGCAGCAGGAACATGTCACCCAGGATGTGCGATCGCTCGACTGGTTTGTGACGAAAACGGGGGATCAGGGATCATTGCGGCGTCCGGAAGTGCAAGCCGCAACCGTCCAGGCCGTGACCGAGGGGGGCGCATTTGCACCCGTCCAAACCTGGGATTTGCCGGATGGCAGCCAGTTGACCCTGCACCATCGGCCTGAACCAATGGTTGCGGTTAAGCCAGAAACTCAACGCTACGAGGACACCCCGGAGAATCAGATCCGTCTCAATCGGGTGATTGTGCCCAGCCAAGCCCCACCGGGTTATCCCATCCCGGTGACCTATCGTTGGTCGGGTGCCTGGGAGCACCTGCGATCGGGCCTCCTCCTCCTGACTTGGCAATTGATTGAGCCTGGTGGTATCGAGCCTGATGATATCGAGCTTGGTGATATCGAGCCGGATGCTGCTGAGGCTCCGGATGCTGCTGCTGAGGCCCTTGGTCGGCGGGACGCCTACCCCACGGATATAGGCAGGCAGGATGCCTACGCGACGATCGAGGGAACAGGCAGGCGGGAAGGGGGGAGAATAGGCAGGCAGGATGCTTACCCCGCAGTTCTGGACTCCAAACTCAAAATTCAAAATTCAAAATACTGGCTCCATGACCATGCGATCGGTTTTGGTACCCTCCTGCCGCAACCGCCAGCCAGTCTACCGAGTCCGACGGGTCGTTTTCGTATTATTGAACGCACGGCCATGCTGCCGCCAGCGGATCTGCCGACGGGTCGGTATCAGTTGACGGCGACCTATCTGAATCGGAACACGGGGGAAAGTTACCCGATCGCGATTCCTCCCACGACCCTTGCGATCGCGCCAGGGGTTACGCCGCTCCCGGCACCGGAGTTAGATCTGGTTACCCAACTGCGATCCCTGTCCCAGGCCCTTCCCCAGGGGACCTCGGCGCTAGAGGCGATGATGGCGGAGATTGGCCGCATTAATCAATACGATCCGATCCAGGATTATGTGGCCCAAGCCGCCCAAAGTTTGGACTATCGCCTTGAACAGGACCCTGATAATTTAGCGCTGGCTTATAACCTGGTGTTAGCACGGGTACTGAAACGACAGACCGATGCTGCGATCGCGGCCCTAGAGCGGGTGATCCGGCTGGACCCCAACAATCCCTATGTCTACGGCTATCTGGCCTTTGTCAACTTGTACGATTTTCGCGCCCGATCGGCGACGATCGCCTTGCAACCCGGACTGGCCCTGGCACCGAAGATGCCCGAATTGCAATTGCTCGATGGGGTTGCGGCCCTACTCCAAGGGCGGATCTGGGCGATTGGGCAAATCCGATCAGCCTTGGCGCAATTATGAAGAGATCCCGACCAGAGCATAACTATGAAGCCGGTCCCGCCGTCAGCAGGGCTTCGGTTTCGGCTTCGGTGCGTTTTTCGATATCAATGTAGGGCGCATTGCGTTGACCCGTATAGATTTGGGTGGGACGGTAGATCCGGTTTTCGGCTAGTTGTTCTTTCCAGTGGGCCAGCCAACCCGCCACCCGCGCGATCGCAAAAATGGGCGTGAACAAATCGGTCGGAATGCCCAACTTCCGATAGACCAGACCGGAGTAGAAGTCCACGTTAGGGTGAATGCCCTTGTGCCCCAGTTCCACAGCGACGGCTTTTTCTAAGGCAATGGCAATGTCGTAGTATTCGTCCCGGCCAAACTTTTCAAACAACTGCTCGGCTAGCGCTTGCAAAATTGTGGCGCGGGGATCTTTTACCTTATAGACCCGGTGCCCAAACCCCATAATCTTGGACTTGGTTTGTAGGCACTTCTCCAGGTAAGCAGGGACATTTTCAACCGAGCCGATTTCCTCCAGCATGGTAATCACTTCCTCATTGGCCCCTCCGTGCAAGGGGCCGCCTAAGGTGCCGACCGCCGAGGCAATCACGGCATAGGGATCGGTCAATGTCGAGGCGGTGACCATTGCGGAGAACGTGGAGGCGTTAATCGTATGTTCCGCGTGGAGGGTGAGGCAAATGTCAAATACCCGCGCTGCCAGCGGATCGGGGACTTTCTCGCTGAGCATATAGAGGAAGTTGGCGGAATAGTCGAGATCATCGCAGGGCGGGACGGGATCATTTCCCTTGCGCATCAGTTGGAAGGCCGCCACCATCGTCGGGATCTTGGCCAGCAGGCGCACCACGGCCCCCCGGATATATTCGGGATTTTGCAGATCGCGCCGCGAGTAGAACAGGCCTAGGGCAGCGGCTGAGGCTTGTAGGGCATCCATCGGGTGACCACTTTCCGGGAAGCACTTCATCATGTCCCGAATGCGGTATTTGATGCGGCGATGGTAGCGAATCTCGCGTTCAAAGGCCGTTAGTTCTTCTTGGGTGGGCAGCACCCCCCAGATCAGGAGATAGGCCGTCTCCAGGAAGGTGCTGTACTTCGCCAGTTCCTCAATGCGAATCCCCCGGTACTCTAAAATTCCCTCGCGGCCATCCACATAGCTAATACTCGACAGGGCCGCAGGTACACCTTCCAGACCGGGTTTGAACTCGCCAACCATAGCGCTTTACTCCAAGAAAACAAGCTGCCTCCCTGGTGGATGCGTCGGGCGACCAGAAAGGGCATCGCTAAGACTCTAGCATCAAACCTATTTAGAGCAGTAGCCTGGGTGACGTTAACCAAAAGAGTTCACTATTGCCGATCGCGGCGATCGCGTCGGGTAGGGTGAGGCCAATGACCCCGGCTTTCTTGACCACGAGCCGTCCACGCGTGTCGCCCCAGACCAACTGTTCGGCCCAATCTCCTAAATTCGGTTGATGCCCCACGATCGCCAAATGCCCCTGGGGATGTTCAGCCTGCCAGATTTGCAACCAATCTAACCAGCGCTCTAGCTGCCCAGCGGGGGCTAACTCAGTGGATATTTCCAGGTGTTGGGTTAGGCCACAGTTCCTGAGGATCGTCGCGGTTTGCTGCGCGCGTACCAGGGGACTGGTCAAGACTAAATCCCATTGGATGCCAAGCGATCGTAACCGTTCGGCCACGCGCTGGGTTTTTTTTTGCCCTGCCGGGGTTAGGGCACGGGTATCATCGGCCTGGGTGGGCGATCGTTCCTCGGCAATTCCATGCCGAACTAAATACAGGGTTGTCCTCATGATCAGGGGGATCAGGTAAAAGAGCGGAGGGATGAAGGGGGAAGGGTAAATTAACGTGGCTGATTAGGATTTTCGGGAACCCTTAACGGGAGATTTTAACCTGCTGCCAGGGGATGCGGTAAAGCTGGAGGGGCATGGCTTTCCCCTTCACAAAAATGGAAGGGATTTTCTCAATTGGGAACTCCAAACCTTCGGCTATCAAGGCATCATAGGTGGATTGGGAAATCAGAATTTCACCAGCCTTCGCAGCATTGCAAATCCGACTGGCAACATTCATCGTATCGCCAATATGGGCATATTGAATCAACTGGGGTGAACCAATATTTCCCGCAGCGGCGGGACCGGTATTCAACCCAATGTGAATTTGCATTTGGAGGTTACGTCTTTGCAGCCAGTGCTGGTTCAGACGGGTCATGGCCCATTGCATTTCGATCGCGGACCAGACGGCTCGTTGGATATCATCTTCATGGGGATAGGGCGATCCCCACACCGCCAGTAGGGCATCAGCAATATACTTTTCCAGAGTGCCTTCATAGCGGAAGACAATATCTTCAACCATGACTTTGAAATACTCATTGAGCATCTCAAGGACCTGGCGCGGTTCCATCACCGAGGACATTTCGGTGTAGCCACTGATGTCGGAGAAAAGGGCTGTGACCTCTGTTTCAATGATCGGCAAATCGCCCTTTTCCTCAATAATGCGTTTGCTGACCGCTTGCGGAAAAAATCGCTCTAGTTTCGCTCGTTTGATCGCCTCGGCTTGCATATCCTGAGCCAGATTAGCGTTATCGATCGCGATCGCGGCCTGGTTAGCCAAAGCCGTCAAAAACTCCAAATCTTCGCCGGAATACACATCCGCGATCGAGAGGTTGTCTACATACAACACACCGAGGACCCGATCGCGGGGTTTGAGGGGGGTACACATGGAGGCGTGAATCGATTGATTCAGCACGGAGAATGAGTCGAGAAAGCGCTCATCGGTGGTGGCATCGGAGGTGAGGATGGCATCCCCCTTCTCGCAAACCATTTCTACAATTTGGCGGCTATAGAACTGCTCCTCTTGGCGAACGTTGGGGCGCAGCTTAACCGCTTTTTCTTCTAAAATGCCCGTATCGGGATTAATCAATAGAATGACTGCGCGATCGACATCCATAATTTGAAAGATCAAATCAAGGATTTTGTCGAGTAAATGCTCAAACGTATCCGGGCTGGAGAGTTGCTTGCCCACCTCTAGCAAGATTTTCAGCTTGTCAACTGCTTGTTGGGACTGATCCTGCTGTCGCAATCGGAGGATTGATCCCTGAAAGTCTAGGATACCCGAATGCACCAGATCACCCATTGTGAAACGGGTTTCATCGGGAGAAATTTGATGCAGAATGGAAACGTCTGGATGGTGATCAAAACGAAAAACTTCACTCCCACAGTGAATGATATCCCCCGCTTGAAGTTCCGTTTGGGTAATTTTGACATCATTAACGTAGGTGCCATTACTACTATGACGATCGGTAATGACAACCCGCTCATCATTAATAATAATTCCCGCATGATGACGGGACATCCCGCGCGCATCATTGGGCAGCACAATGCTATTGTCTTGCTCACGGCCAATGGTATTAAAGCCGAAGCGCAAAACGTAGGTTTTCTCCTGGGCCGTGCCAGGGTTATGAATCAGCAGGTAGGGCATCTTCCTCAGGCATAAAGACTGTAGTACGCACCAGACAAGGCACCCTTGATCCTCATTCAGGCTAGCAGTTTTTTCAGCTAGCTGTTTTTGGCTCTGGTCGGGGGGAGGTTTCCGATCCCACTGGCTTAGCAGCGATCGGGATTTTTCTGTTCTAACACGCGATTACGAGGGCGATCGGCTTAAAACCCGTCCCGCCCACTCATTTTTCGGATCTGGGGTCAGCCAACCTAGCGCTGGCGACGCTGCTTCATTTGCTGCCGTAACTGCTTGGCATCCCTATAGTCGGGGTTGAGGGTAATGGCCTGCTCCACAGACGCAAGGGCCTCCGAATATTTCCCCACGCCCCATAGGGCCGCCCCACGATTATTCCAGGCTTCTGGCAGGGTGGGGTCGAGGGCGATCGCCCGATCGAAGGCAGCGACCGCTTCCGCTGGTCGTCCCAAGGCGAGGAGGGCTGTCCCCTGGTTGTTCCAGGCGGCGGCAAATTCTGGGCGGGCCTGGGTGGCCTGTTGATAGAGGGCTAGGGCGGCGGCTGGTTGTTGCTGCTGTTCTAGGATATACCCCTTACTCCACAGGGCCTCCGGATAGTCCGGGCGTATGGCCAGTGCCCGATCGCAGGCGCTAAGGGCTTCAGTAAATTTCTGTAACCGGTTTAGGCTATAGCAGCGACCCCAGTGGGCGGTGGGGTTGTCCGGGGCCAGGGCGATCGCCTGTTCATACAGGGGCAGGGCCGCCGCCACATTGCCCGCCTGTCGCAGGGGTTCCGCCTGGGCGAGCAGGGGTTGGACGGGGTCCCCGGTGGGAGAGGTCGCTGGTTCTGGGGTCGGTGAATTGGGTGAGGCTGGGGAAGCCGCTGTGACTGTCGCGGGGGGTTCCGCAGTGGGAGCCGTGGCGGGTTGCGGGGCGGGTGTGGGCGATCGTAGCAAGCGTCCCAACAGAACCAGGGCGATCGTTCCCATGACCAAACTGCCGCCAATCCAGACGAGGCGATCGCGGCGCGAGCGGGGTTCCCCCGTGGGTTGGGGCAAGACCACGGTGGGTGCGGCTGGGGCAGGGCTAGGTTGGGCGGGGCTAGACGGGGCTGGTCCAGGGGTCGCGAGTCCCGGAATGGCCAGGGTGGGATCGGTGACGGGGAGTGGCGTTGGGGTTGCTTGGGGCAGCAATTGGGTGGGGGGAGCCGTGGACTGGGGGGGCCATGCGGTAGGGTCAAGGGCCGGGGGCGGCGGGGTTCGGAGGGCAGCTAGGGCTTCTGTTGCCGTGGCATAGCGATCGCGAAAGTCATAGCACACCATGCGGTCCAGAATATCCGCCAACGCCGGATTGACCTGGGGGGCACGATCGCGCCAGACCAGTTCGCCCGTGTGGGGATCGGTGGGTAGACTACGGGGATGACACCCTGTGAGTGCCTGAATGCCAATCATCCCCACGGCGTAAATATCGCTGCTAAAGCGGGGATTCCCACTAATCTGCTCCGGCGGCATATAGCCCTGGGTCCCGATCGAAACCGTGAGGTTGGTCTGACCGGTGCTAGCAAGGCTGGTCTGGGTTACCTGTTTCACCGCCCCGAAATCGATCAGCACAATCTTGCCATCCCGGTGGCGGCATATCAGGTTATCGGGCTTGAGATCCCGATGGATCACCTGCTGCTCGTGGACGAAGGCTAGCCCCTCCAGAATCCCCAAGAGCAAAGCCAGGACGCGATCGCTGGCCCACGGTTCATTCGGCACCAAGACTTGAGACAGGGGGGTACCCTCGATCAACTCCTGGACAAGATAAAACTCCTGCTCATCTTCAAAGTGGGCCAAAAGTCGGGGAATCTGGTCATGATCCCCTAGGCGGTACAGCACCCTGGCCTCGGTATCAAACAGGCGACGGGCGGTTTGTAGGCTGGCTTCATCTTGAAAACGGGGCTGGAGTTGCTTGACCACACAGCGGGGATGATCCGGCAGGTGCCGATCGCTGGCGATAAAGGTTTGGCCGAAGCCGCCGGCCCCCAATTGCTGGATGACCTCATAGCGTCCGCCCAAGCGGCGGTGGGGGGGTAGGTTCGTCATCGGAGTTTGGGGATCAGGGGCCATCTCGGTGTCCTCACTGGCTGACCACGGTAGCCCGATCGCCCTGGTGCGCAGGACCAAACCGGGAAACGCCCCCCGACGGGTTAAATGTGGCGGCTGGGTGCTGGGGAACGAGCCAGCCATACTGGGCCAAAATGACGGCCAGATTCACCTGGGGTTCCAGTAAACAGGCGTGACCACTGTGGGGCAACTGGTGCGATCGCGCCTGGGGCAAGTGCCGTTGCAGATAGGCCGCCTCCGCCAGGGATGGCAGCAGCCGATCGCCCCCACTCGCCAGGATCAAGGTGGGTTGCCGGATTTGCCGCAGGGCCTGGGCCGAGGGGGCAAACTGGCGCAATTGCTCCAAGCGACCCGCCACCGTTGCCTGGGGCAGCGATCGTACCGTTCGCAACAGGGTGTGATAGGCCGCTGCCGTAACCCGCTCCCGATTAACCAGAAGCTGCACCAGCCCCAGACAGGCCAGATCATAGGCCCAAGGGGGGAGGGCTTGGGTAAGCCAGCCACTCCCGTGGAGCCAGGGTTGTCGTTGCAGGCAGGAAGCGGGATTGACCAGAATCAGGCGATCGACCCCGGTGGGCATCTGCATCGCCAGTTGCAAGGCCAGACAGGCCCCAAAGGATTCACCACACAGATACACCGGACGCTGGGGGGTTTGCCGCTGCTCCCTGTGGATGAGCTTAGCTAGCTCCTGGGCCAAGGTTGGCCAGTCTGCCGCCCGATCGGGAGCGATCGCCAGACAGCGAATCGTCAGATGGTTGGCCAGGTGGGGAATTTGGGTGGCAAACAGGGTACCCATGCCATCCATACCCGGCAGGTAGATGAGCAGGGGGGCCATCGGCAGGGCGGGCACAGGCCGTAGCAAGGTCATCGACGCAGCGATCGGCACAGTCATGGGCAATGGCAATCCTTTAATCCAGGCGCTATCATGAAAGAATCGTTTACAAAGTCAAGGAAAGCTGATATAGTTCAACCTTCACATTCAAGGTGTTAGCGTTGGCAACTAGACAGGGGCAAGTTGGGATATGTGAGTGAGTCGGGGTTAATGAGTGCGTATTTGCACGTAGATGTGACTAAGGTCGTGTTTGCAAGCGTCAGCTATTGCCTTTTAGGATAGCGTAATTAACGGGTATGCCTGCCAGTGCTTTAAGAGTCTGTTCCCAAGGCGTTAGATGATGCTCTTGGCCATCCTTTGGCGCATGGTTAGAAGGGCTAAGGGTGTTTTAATCGACAGGTGTTCCCTATAGAGTCTTTACTTCTGGATAGCGTTAGTGCAAGGGCTGTTCGCGGGGATTGAGCCGCGATCGTTGACTGTTGACTGTGTGCACCCCCAGCCCGTTGCACCGTTGCATCCCTGGGCAGAAGTGGGCAAACTTGCTAGGACTTCCGTGTAAATACTGAGTAACTGCTGAGGCTAGACTGAATGCCGCAAAAGGCTGATTTTAGGTCCCACAAAAAAACGAGATCGATGGTTGGGCCATCACACCGGGGATGCTTGCCTACCCCGTAGGGCTGCTGGATGGCAATCAGGCCATAGAATAGAAATTGATGAACATTGCATAAGAAAAAGTTAATCTTAGTATGAGTTCTGTTAATAAAAATTCTGTTCAAAAATCGCCTACGTTTGCTCTTACCACACCGCTTTATTACGTTAACGATGTGCCCCATATTGGGAGTGCGTACACCACACTGGCGGCAGATGCGATCGCCCGGTTTCAGCGATTGCAAGGCTATGAGGTATTGCTGATCACGGGCACCGATGAGCATGGACAAAAAATCCAGCGGGCTGCGGCCAGTCGCGGCCAGTCGCCCCAGGCCCACTGCGACACGATCGTCGCCCGGTTTGCCGAACTGTGGGATTGCCTGAATATTCAGTACGATCGCTTCAGTCGCACCACGAGCGATCGCCACCACGCGATCGTCAAAGCCTTCTTCCAGCGCGTTTGGGAGCGGGGGGATATTTACCTGGGTCGCCAACAGGGATGGTATTGCGTCTCCTGCGAAGAATTCAAGGAGGAGCGGGACTTGCTGAGCGAAAAACGCTGTCCTTTGCACCCGAACCAGGTGGTGGAGTGGCGGGATGAACAAAACTATTTCTTTCGGTTGTCGAAATACCAAACGCAGCTAGAGCAGCTTTATGCGGAACAACCGGGGTTTATTCAGCCGGAAAGTCGTCGTAATGAAGTCCTGAGTTTTGTGCAGCAGGGATTGCAGGATTTCTCAATTTCACGGGTGAATTTGGACTGGGGTTTCCCCGTTCCCACTGATCCCAGCCATACCCTTTATGTGTGGTTTGATGCCCTCCTCGGCTATGTGACAGCTTTGCTTGAACCCGATGCTGAGCCAACGCTGGAGAATGCGATCGCCCACTGGTGGCCGATTAATTTGCATTTAATTGGCAAAGATATCCTGCGCTTTCATGCGGTTTATTGGCCAGCGATGCAATTGTCGGCGGGATTACCCCTCTCGCGTCAGGTGTTTGGACATGGCTTCCTGACCAAGGATGGGCAAAAAATGGGCAAGAGTTTGGGCAATACCCTTGATCCCTTCCAACTGGTGGCGGCCTATGGTTCTGAAGCCCTGCGCTATTACTTCCTAAAGGAGATTGAATTTGGACGCGATGGTGATTTTAGTGAAGTGCGGTTTATTAATATCGTCAATGCGGATCTGGCCAATGATTTAGGAAATTTACTGAATCGGGTGCTCAAGTTGGCCTGTCGCTATTGCGAGCAGCGAGTCCCGGCGATCGCCCAGCGTCCGGAAGGAGGAATGGCGGCCTCTGCCCTCCCCGCCGATCATCCCCTAGGGGCGATCGCGGCTCCCCTGGGGCAGCAGGTACAGCAGGCCTATAGTCAACTCGCCTTTAGTGACGCGTGTAATGCCTGCCTACGGTTGGTGCAAGCTGGGAACAAGTTCATTGACGAGCAGGCTCCCTGGCAACTGTATAAGCAGGGGCAGACGGCTCAAGCGAATGCGGTGTTATATGTCATCCTGGAATCGGTTCGCTTAGCGGCCTATTTGTTATCCCCCGTGATCCCCACCACCAGTACCAAAATCTACCAGCAGTTGGGGTTTGCCGTTGACTTCAACGATCGGACCACGGTGGCAGCGATCGCGCCCTTTGCCCAACACGCTAAATGGGGATGTCTGCCCCCTGGGCAAGCCTTGGGGGAACCCGAACCGGTTTTTCGGCGCTTAGAACGGCAAGATGTGGCTCCGGCCCCGGTTGCCTAAATAATACTGCCTAGTAGCTAGTCGTCACCAGATAATTTCTATTAAAATAAAAACCAGAGGCATCGAAACGAATGTTTGAGAATCTTTCAACTGATCCCGTGTTCACACCGGAGCAGGTTTTAGAAAATCGTGGTCGCGTAGCTATCTTTATTGATGGTTCTAACCTGTTTTATGCCGCGCTGCAATTGGGGATTGAAATCGACTACACCAAACTCCTCTGTCGCCTGACGGCAGGATCGCGGTTGCTGCGATCGTTCTTCTATACCGGCGTCGATCGCACCAATGAGAAACAGCAAGGGTTTTTGCTCTGGATGCGACGCAATGGTTACCGGGTGATTTCCAAGGATCTGGTCCAACTGCCGGATGGCTCGAAAAAGGCTAACCTGGATGTGGAAATTGCGGTCGATATGATGGCACTGGTGGGGGCCTATGATACGGCTGTTCTAGTGAGTGGGGATGGGGATCTGGCCTATGCGGTGAATGCGGTCAGCTACCGGGGGGTGCGGGTTGAGGTGATCAGCCTGCGATCGATGACCAGTGACAGTTTGATCAATGTGGCCGATCGCTATATCGATCTGGAAAGTATCAAGGAAGATATCCAGAAAACGGCTCGGTCCACCTATACCTATCGGCCCTTGACCAATCTGGAGTTTACGCCGCCGGAAGAACCTCGTCCCCATCGGCCTTAAGCAAGGGCGATTGCATCCCGTTTGGATCACACCCGCTTGAGTCACGCCCGTTTGAGTCACACCCGTTTGAGTTACACCTATTTAGGTCACTTGTATTGCGCACGTTAGGGGCTGCTGCTATGCCATTTCCCGCGTCTATTCGGTTACTCCGCACCGGTGTCCTCCTGACTGCCCTGCTGGTGGTGACCGGGGGCTGTGGTGATGCCGATCGCGCCAGTGACAAAATCGCGGAGGATGCGGCGGCGGCGCGGCTGAGCAGTAGCCTCACCCTGAGCAACATTACCCTGGAGCAGCCGGACGAACAGGGGAAGCTGCTCTGGCGGGTGAAGGCGGACGAGGCCACCTACGATCGGCAAGCGGGGTTGGCCCAGGTGGAAAATCCCCGGGGTGAACTCTTCCAGGATGGGAAAGTGGTGTACCGATTGGAGGCGGAGCGGGCTGATATTGAAGAGGATGGGGAAACGATTTTCCTGCGGGGCAAGATTACGGCGATCGATGTGCAGGATAAGGCTGTCCTGCGGGGCAATGAGGTGGAGTGGCGACCCAAGGAGGATCTGCTCATCGTGCGGCACCAGCTATCCGGTACCCATCCCCAGTTGGATATTAAAGCTCAGGAGGCCCGTGCCTATAGCCGCAAGCGCCGGATTGAGTTGGTCGGGGCGATCGTGGCGGAGGCGAAAGATCCGGTGTTGCAACTGCGCACGGAGCAGGCCATCTGGGAGTTGGACAAGGAGCAACTGACGATCGGGGATCAACTGCCCCTGATCCTGCCGCCCCCGGCTAACCCAAACCGTGCGCCCCAGGGGGTAGCGGTCGATCGCTATCAGGATGAAAAGGTGACCGATCGGGCACGGGCGCAAACCGCCCTCATCGATCTCAAACAAAAAATCGCGACGCTCCGGCAAAACGTTGAGTTAACCTTGCAAGAGCCGCCCCTAGATGTGAAGGGGAATTTGTTGGTGTGGCAGACGCAGCAGCAAAAGGTTCTGGCCGACCAACCCGTGCGGATTTTCCATCGCCAGGATCGGATTAACTTGACGGGGAATCGGGGGCAGTTGGACTTGCAACAGGAGGTAGCGACGCTGACGGGCAATGTTTACGGCACGGAACCGGAGCGGCAAGCACGGCTACGGGCCGATCGCCTCACCTGGACGATCCCCACCCAGGAAATGGAGGCGATCGGGAATGTCAGTTATCAGCAGGCTGATCCGCCCTTAAGCCTGACGGGACCCCGCGCCACGGGTAAGTTCAAAGACCAAACCCAGACGGTGGTGGTCAGTGGCGGTCGGGTGGTAACAGAGATTGTGCCAGAGTAGGGAAACCCTGCCTGTGAGTACCTCAGGGGATAATCAGGACCGGACAGGGGGACAGGTTAATCACCCGATAGGTGACACTTTCCGCCGCCCCTTCCTCGGTTAGCCCCAAGCCGCGACAGCCCATGACAATGAGATCGGCGTTCATCTCGTCCGCGACATCGCAAATCACAAAGGCGGGTTGCCCCTGCCGCTCAACCGCTTCTGTCTGAATATCTAATTGGGAGAAAAAGGTTTGGGCTTCTTCCAGGAGTTCGGCGATCGCGGCGGGTGAAGACATCACCTCGTCGCCCGTGCGGGGGGCCTCAGCGGGTGGCTCCTCAACCACCGACAACAGCAGCAGCTTACTACCATAGGTTTTGACAATATCGGCTACCGTCCCCGCCGCTTCACGGGACTCACGGCTTTGGTCGATCGGGAATAACACGGTTTTGAACATGACACGCCCCTCCGAAATTGATGAAGGCCATATAGAAGTGGGATGGCGTTTCAAACCAGGCCAGACACTCCTCTCTCTTTTAGTCTCGCATTTGCACGGCCTGGTGTTCCACGATCGCCCCGAAACCTGATGCCGATCGTGAGGCCAATCTATTGGACAATGATCACAAAGACGACGTTTAGGAGAGTCACGCTGTGCCCAAAAAAACTGTAGCCAGTTTAGCCGCCTCAGATTTAGCCGGGAAGCGCGTCCTGATGCGGGTTGACTTTAATGTGCCCCTCGATGACCAGCTTGCGATCACCGATGACACGCGGATTCGGGCAGCTTTGCCCACGATCCAAACCCTCACCCGCCAAGGTGCAAAGGTAATCCTAGCGAGTCACTTTGGGCGTCCCAAGGGGCAGGTGAACGAAAAAATGCGGTTAACCCCCGTTGCGGCTCGCCTCTCCGAACTACTCGGCCAACCGGTCACCAAAACGGATGATTGCGTTGGCCCCGACGTGGTAGCCAAGGTGTCGGCGCTGCAAAATGGGGAAGTGTTGCTGCTGGAAAATGTCCGCTTCCATGCGGAAGAGGAAAAGAACGACCCCGAATTTGCGAAGCAATTGGCTGCCCTTGCCGATCTCTATGTTAACGATGCCTTCGGGGCTGCCCACCGCGCCCATGCCTCCACGGAAGGCGTGACCCACTACCTGAGTCCCTGTGTGGCGGGGCTGCTGGTGGAGAAGGAGTTACAGTACCTCCAAGCCGCGATCGAAAATCCCCAACGGCCCCTGGCGGCGATCATCGGCGGCTCCAAGGTCTCTAGCAAGATTGGCGTAATCGAAACCCTGTTGGAGAAATGCGACAAGCTGCTCCTGGGTGGGGGCATGATCTTCACCTTCTACAAAGCCCGTGGCCTCAGTGTCGGTAAGTCTCTGGTCGAGGAAGACAAGCTGGAATTGGCGCGATCGCTGGAAGCCAAAGCCAAGGAACGGGGCGTGGCGCTCCTGTTGCCCACGGATGTGGTGGTGGCTGATAACTTTGCGCCGGATGCCAATGCCCAAACCGTCAGCATTGACGCGATCCCCGACGGCTGGATGGGCCTGGATATTGGTCCCGACTCAGTGAAAACCTTCCAAGCTGCCCTGGCCGATTGCAAAACGGTGATCTGGAACGGGCCGATGGGGGTGTTTGAGTTTGATAAGTTTGCCGCTGGCACTGAAGCGATCGCCCATACCCTAGGGGGCCTCACTCAACAGGGCGCAACCACCATCATCGGGGGCGGTGACTCGGTTGCGGCGGTGGAAAAAGTCGGACTGGCGGCCCAGATGAGCCACATCTCGACCGGTGGCGGGGCCAGCCTGGAGCTTCTGGAGGGCAAAGTGCTTCCGGGTATTGCGGCGCTGGATGATGCCTAATCTACCGGTGTCTGGCGAAATCTAATGGGCGGGTTTATGAGGGTTATCGGTTTCCTAGGATACTGTTGGCGTAACCCGCCCCTACCACGCCAAATTCAAAATTCAAAATTCAAAATTTGAAACTCAAAATTCAAAATTCAGCCAATGCTTTCCACTTCCCCAACGGCCTACGACTGGATCGTCATTGGTGGCGGTATTACTGGCGCAGCCCTGGGCTATGAGCTAAGCCAGGTGGGGTGTTCGGTCCTCGTGGTGGAGCGTTCGCGTAGCGTCTCCACAGGAGCATCGCCAGGAGAATCGCCGACCCTCAACAATGCCACACGGTATAGCTACGGGGGGCTGGCAAACTGGGCTGGGACTTCGCCGCTGCTGCGCGACCTGTGTGAAACGGGTATGGCTCGCCACTGGCAACTCTCCCAGGAACTTGGCGTTGATACCCACTGCCGGGAGATGCCCCTCCTGATGCCGATCGCACCCGATGCGGATGCTGAGGCCGTTGCGGCCACGTTCCAGGGGGTTGCCCAGCCGCCCCAGTGGCTCAGTCGGGCCGAAGCCTGTGACCTGGAGCCGTTACTTAATCCCGCTGCGATCGGGGGGGCCTTTGTCGTCACCCAGGGCCATGTTGATCCCAGCCGCCTCACGGATGCCTACTTACAGGCGATGGTCAGACACGGGGGCAAGGTCGCGATCGGGGCAGTTCAGGAATTCATCCAGCAATCAGGGCGGGTCACCGGGGTCGTCACTGCCACCGACACCTGGTACGGGGAAAACGTGGTCGTCTGTGCGGGGGGCTGGAGTCGGGCATTGCTCAAAACATTGGGGATTACGTTCCCGCTCTACTTCACCCATGCGGAGATGCTGGAGTTGCCGCCCGCTGATATGGAATTACAGGCGATCGTCATGGTCGTCCCTCTACAACGGATCGCTTTAGAAATCGCTGTCAGTACTGCCGATCGCGCCACCGCCTGGGAAACTCCTGGTCAAACCTTGGCCCCTGCCGTTCTCGATGCCGGAGCCGTGCAATTCCGGGATGGTACCCTGCGCATCGGTCAACTGAGTCGTGCCCTGAGCGATCCCGATGCCCCGATCGCCGCTGCGGCCAGTGAAGCAGCGATCCGCGAAGCCGTGGGACAAATGCTGCCAGCCTTACAAACCCTCCCTGGGACCTGGCACCGCTCTTTGGTCGCCTTCAGCCGCGATCGCCTGCCCCTGATTGGTCCCCTCCCTGGCGTGGCGGGTTTGCACCTCTTTACCGGCTTCAGCACGCCGCTAGTGATCCTGCCCACCCTGGCCCAACGCTATGCTCGCCAGATTGCGGGCACGCCCGACCCCTGGTTACCCCAAATGCGACCCGATCGCTGGGCAACGGTCTAAGCCACGCGTAGCTAGTCATTCCCACGATTTTTTCTATAATGGAAATGTAAATAAATGTAAAGAATCTTAATCATGCCCCTACTTGACTTAGAAAAGATTGCCACCCAACTGGAGAGCAGCAACTCGCGCGATCGGATGTTAGCGCTGGTTTCCCTGCGTGACGTGCCGCCAGCGGCAGCCGTGCCCTTGATTAAAAAAGTGCTAGCGGACGAAAGTTTACAGATCCGCTCAATGGCCGTCTTTGCCCTAGGGATTAAGCCCACTGAGGAATCCCTACCCCTCTTGGTGCAGTTACTCGAAACGGATACCGACTATGGGGTGCGGGCAGCGGCGGCGGGGGCCTTGGGTTACCTGGGCGATCGCCGGGCTTTCGAGTCACTGGTCCATGCATTTTACGAAGATACGGAATGGTTGGTGCGATTTAGTGCCGCCGTTGCCTTGGGTAACCTTCAGGACCCCCGCGCCCAGAGTGTGCTGGTGACCGCCCTCGACAGTAACGATGTGGTAATTCAGCAAGCCGCGATCGCCGCGATCGGGGAGATCCGGGCCACGGATGCTATCGATGCGCTCCTCCGGTTTGCCCAATCCGAAGACTGGCTCACCCGGCAGCGACTAGCCGAAGCGCTCGGTAATCTACCCAGCCCCAAAAGTGTATCGGCCCTTCGCTATTTGGCCAAGGACAGTCATCCTCAGGTTACGGAGGCTGCCCGTTTTTCCCTGGAACGCTTGGGGGAGTAGGGGTTGGGTGACCGGAGAGAGGCGTTAGGAGAGAGAAGGGAAAAGTTAGGCGGGAGGCGTTAGGAGAGCAGCGATTGCTATGGGTTCTCAATGCCAACCCAGTCCTGGATTTTTAACAACTGAAATCTCAAATCTCAAGTCGAAAATCTCAAATCTCACAACTCCTCCAAATTCGCTGCTGTTTCGGGGAGGCCCACCGCTGCTGTCGCTTGGGCATAGCGGGGGAGCTGTACGGTAAAGGTTGTTCCCTTGCCCTCCTGACTGCGGAAGGTCACTTGGCCGTTATGTTGGGCGACACACTGCTTGACGACGGCTAACCCCAAACCAGTACCCCGAATATTGGTGGTATTGCTGGCCCGGTGGAAGAGTTGGAAGATGCGCGTTTGATCGGCGGCGGGAATGCCGATTCCCTGATCCTCAATTTCCAGGTTGACATGGGTATCGTTGCCGCTAATACGCAGGGTGATGGGAGTCGCTTGGGGCGAGTACTTCAGGGCATTAGAGAGCAGATTAGTTAGGATCGATCGCAGCAATTGCGGATCGAGAGACACCATCAGAGGGGAACTCGGAGCCTGAAATTGGATCGTTTGTTGGGCACCTATTTGTAATTCCTGGACGATTCCCCGACAGAACTTGACTAAATCGAGGTCCACGGGATTGAGTTCCAGCTTGCCTGCTTCCGCCTTGCCGATCGTCAGCACATCCTCAATTAGCTGATTCATGGCCATCACCGCCGACTGGGCCAGGGTAAAGTATTCCTCCCGTTTGGCGGCAGGAGCAAGGTGGCCGTAGCGCTGTAGGAGTTCGAGCGAGGTCCGAATGACGGTCATCGGGGTACGTAGCTCGTGGGAAACCATCGAGACAAAACGAGATTTCAACTCATTTAACTCGCGCTCTTTTTGCAGGGCAAGGCGCATTTCATATTCGGTTTGCTTGCCTTGGCGAATCAAGGACTCACGGGTGCGAATACCGGCCACCATACTGTCAAACGCTTGGGCAAGGGTATGCATCTCATCGGGAAAGTAGTCGCGATCGGCAAAGGCCAAGGGGGCAACCTGATAATTCCCTAGGCGAATTTCCTCAGCCGCATTGGTGAGATGGCGCAAACGACGGGTCAGAATGCCGGATAGCAGGTAAATCAGGGTAAAGAAAATGCCATAGGTGAAAATAAACGCGATGCCAACCCGTTGGCGAATCATGTTTTGGATTTGGAGGACATAATCGGCCTCAATATCTAGCCCTAGCATCAATAACTGTTCACCATTATCGTCCAGAATGATCGAGGAGGAGAGCCAACTGCCCCATTTATCGCTGTAGATCTTGGAAACTTCAATGAGGGACTGTTCGCGAATAAAGTCTAAGTCCAGATTAGCAGGAGCCGATTCGAGAAAATCTGCGGCCTTATTCGGATCACGTATTAACCAGAGATCGACGAGATAGACCGTTTCCAGGTTCGGGGGAGTAACGCTGGCAGGACCAAAGCGGCGATTACGATCAACAGGACCCACAACGTAAGAATATAACCAAACGCGCGGTTCAATTTGATGGACGGTTTGAAACCAACGTAACTGTCGTTGGTAGCGATCGTCATCGGAAAACCCCGCAGGATTACGATCGCCCGTTTGGTAGAGTGCCCAGAGTTCTTCAACATCCACCCCTTGCGCAGCCCCCTTGAGCGTATTCCGCATATCGGAGCGCAGCTTGTATAGGGTTTTTTCCGTTGTAAAGGTATAAAACCAATAGAAGGCCCCGGCAAAGACCAAACTAAACAGGATGCTAAACACAACCAGGAGCTTCACCCGCAGGCTCAGCGATCGGCGCGGCAATCCCTGCGGAACAGATGGTTTCTGTTTCGTCGCACGATCGGCCTGTGGGCTGGCGGTTGGGTGTTGCAAGGGAACCTCAGAGGAACACCAGGGTAAGCGACACAACAAATTAGAAATCACAATCGTTTTATCCCACACGTCAAATACCTAGAGCGACTGCGGGTGAGGGAGGCTTCATACGCCTTCCACCTCTACATGGCACCCAAATACACCCAACCCACGCATGGGCCTAAGATACGGATCGATCGCATCGATCTAAGTGATCCATCTAAGTGATCCGTTGATCTTTCATTGATCTCTCTTGGATCTCTAACGATCTCTAATCTAAAATAGATGTCTGAGGTTAGATCCCAGAAGTGTTGAATCTTAAGATTTCCTTTTCTAACAATAGACACACTAATCCTGTGGTAAGCTAGTTTTGTCAACAAAAGACTAATTTTTGCAGCCAGTGGACATAACTGATATTTTCACACATAAAAGCCTGTAAATATCGTAGCTTATCTAATACTTTATGGCCAAATTCTTGCGGAATTGTCACCAATTGCAAAATCACATAAGCGATCAAACACGCATAAATCTGCATCTCAATCCCATTCACATTCTTGGTAATCAGTCGATCCAGTTTCAGATGCATCTTGAGAAATTTCCA